>LNFM01000386.1_pt1 | contig 122882 bp, 116 predicted proteins | sample 596031 | NCBI WGS metagenome assembly LNFM01 (sample SAMN04254537, study PRJNA301005) | activated carbon metagenome | isolation source: dual media filters at the Ann Arbor, Michigan drinking water treatment plant | place: USA: Ann Arbor | reverse complement strand
CCATGCACGGACTGTGCCGGCGTCGGTCGATGCGTCTACTGCATGGAATGATACCCGTTCGGACATCGCATCGTCGTTACACCGCGGGGGATGCCCGCGACCCTAGGCGTATTCCCGTCGCCGACCTGCATCACGCGTCGGGCATCTTCGTCGACTGCCAGGCGAGCATCCGCCAGGCGTCGCCCGACTTCTTGTACACGGCGAGATAGCGCACGGTGAACTTGTTGTCCTTGCCGTCATTGTTCACGTGGATTGCGCAGATGCCGTTGACCAGTCCGATGTCGCCATGGACACGGGCCTTTCGATCACGCGGCGCGGCATCCATGTAACGGGGCTTGCGGGCTTTGAGATTCGCCATGTGCTCCGCCTTCGTCTCCAGGCGGGCGGTGGAGTGGCAGTACGTGAGTTCCTCAGCAAGCACGGCATCGAATGCGGCCCAGTCCTCGTTGCGCATCGCTGCGAAGCGGCGATCGTCCGCTTGCAGTACCTGGTCTTCGGCAGTCATCGTTCTCTCCTTCTAGCGGTGCGATCAGATCGTCGCCAATTTGCCTGGCAGCGCAACGTGCTGCGGTCCGATCTCTTCGATCCGGTTGCACGAAACGTTCGCCATCGCGCGGCTGATCTCGCCCCGGTAGATGTCGAGCGCGCGCTTTGCGCCGTCGTAGCCCGCCACGGCCGTGCCGTAGAGCGTGCTGCGGCCGACCAAGACGAACTTCGCACCCAGGGCCAGCGCCTTGACGACATCGCTGCCGCGGCGAACACCGCTGTCGAACACGACCGTGGTGCGATCCCCCACGGCTCTGACGATGTCGGGCAGCACATCGATGGGGGAAGGTGCAGCGTCGCAATTGCGTCCGCCGTGATTCGAGACGATCACGCCGTCGGCACCGTACTCGACGGACCTCTCGGCATCGTCCGGATGCAGAAGCCCCTTCACCAGCAGCTTGTGCGGCCAGATGTCGCGCAGTGCCTTGAGATCATCCCAGCTGAGGGAATCCGCCCGCGTCTCCTTGTTGCCGCCGTAGGCCGTCGTGATCGAGCCCTGCAATTCCTTCGGGAAGTTGACCCGCTGCGGCATGCCGCCATTCACGATGTAGCGCCCGAGCGTACCGAGCATCCAGCGCGGGTGCATGAGCACGTCGGCCGTGTTCTTGCTGTTGTACTTGAACGGCACCGAAAAGCCATTGCGTTTGTTGTACTCTCGGTTGCCCGCCACGGCACCATCGACGGTCACGAGCAGCGCCTCGAAGCCCGCCGCTTCGGCGCGCTTCACGAGCTGGTGCGACAGCCGGCGATCCGCCCACATGTAGAGCTGCATCCAGAGCGTGCCGCCGACCTTTTCGGCGATGGTCTCCATGCTCGTGATCGATCCGGTCGCCAGCGAGAACGGCACCCCGGCATCCTTGGCAGCCCGCGCGAGTTCCAGCTCACCGTGGTACCACATCATGCCGGCCGCGCCGGTGGGCGCGATGCCGATCGGCATCTTGTGCGTCTTGCCGAAGAGCTGCGTCTCGGGATTGCGGCCCGAAACATCCACCAGCATGCGCGGCAGGAACTTGATGCGCTCGAAGGCTTCGCGATTGTCGCGCAGCGCGACCTCGTCTTCGGTGCCGCGGTCGACGAATTCGAACAGCCACCTGGGCAGGCGCGCCTTGGCCATCTCGCGCAGATCGAAAATGTTATGAGCATCCTCTACGTCGGGGAAAAACATCGCTTGACCTTCTCGAATTAGATGTGTGGATGAGCGGCATCTGCCGTCGGTTCGTCCTTCGAGCGAGAGATCGTCCTGGGGCTCCTCCCGCCTCGTTCGGCGCCCCGGATCCCGCTTCGTCAGCGACCCCTGATTCTCTACCAAGCGGGCCGGTCGGTGAAGATCCGATCGGTGCTGCGCCGCAGTGCAGGCGCATCGCCTTCCGGAAGCGATTCGCGCCGGCGAAACGCCTGCGACAGGCCCGTCAGAGCGCGCCGGACTTATTCAGCAACGCTGCCACGGCCTCGGCGACCATCTTGTAGCCTTGTGCGTTGGGATGGATCGGATCGGACTTCATCGCAGGCTTTTTCAGAACGTCGACGATGACATCGCCCTCATAGACCAGTTCGAACTCGCGAGCGAGTGCTTCGTAATACGCGGCGGCACCGCCGAAGAGTGCCGGCTTCGGCACGCCCAGCAGCACGACGGCTGCGCCGCTCCCCTGGATGCGCCGGATCATCTCCCGCAGATTGGCGGTGATCGTCGCGTCGTCCACCTTGCGCAGCATGTCGTTGCCACCCAGGCACAGGAGCACGAGCTTCGGACGATGTCGCTCGAGCGCGGACGGCAAGCGCGCCATGCCTTGAGCCGTCGTTTCGCCAGGAACACCTTCCCGGATCACGGTGCGGCCGATCAGCGCCGACAATACGGCGGGATAGCTTTCCGCTTCGGTCGCTCCCGTGCCGTAGGTCAGACTGTCGCCGAAGGCGAGAACGACATCGTTCGCCCCGAGCTTGGGCAGCTTGGGCGATCCTGCGCCACAGCCCGCGAGGCCGATCGCTACCAGCAGAAGCAAACCGGCCAGAACGGCATGGTCCGAGGCCGGGCGCACTCGCCGCAGCGATGGTGTCATGGTGTTCTCACGATCGAGTCGGCCCGCGATCGGCTGGCTCATCAACCCACGGAGAGCTTGAGCTTGCGGATGAGTGCGCCCCACTTCTTGCGCTCGGCCGCGAGCCATGCCTTGAGATCATCGGGCGATCCGCCGTCCAGATAAATCGCGCGACTCTCCAGCTCCTTGCGGTAGGCAGGATCCGACAGCACCTTGTTGATATCGCGATTGAGTGCGGATACCACACCGACCGGCGTCGCCGCCGGTACGACGATGGTATAGGCGAGCACCGATTCGTACCCTGGCAGCGTTTCGGCCATCGTCGGCATGTCGGGCAGCATCGGCAAGCGCTTCTTGCTGGTGACGGCGAGGCCGCGCAGCTTGCCGGACTGCATGAAGCGCATGCCGGGATACGCCGAGTCGAACTGGAACTGGATCTGGCCTCCCATGATTGCAGCGCTCGCGAGTGCCCCGCCCTTGAACGGCACGTGCACCACTTCGATGTCGGCCAATCCGCGGAACATCTCGGCGCTCAGATGCTGCGTCGTCCCCGGACCGCCCGTCCCGAAATTGAGCGTGCCCGGTTTCTCCTTTGCGATCTTGATCATCTCGGCGACCGACTTCGCCGGAAAGGACGGATGCACCATGAGCATCAATGCAGTTTCACCCAGCTTGACGACCGGCGCGAAATCCTTCACCGGATCATAGGACAGCTTGCGATACAACTCCGGGTTGATCGAGAGGATGGGATGCGTCGCGAAGAAGATCGTATGACCGTCCGGTTCGGACGAGGCCACCGCCGACGCCGCCACGCCGCCGCCCGCACCGCCCCGGTTGTCGATCACGACCGAACGACTCCAAAGCGTGGAAAGCGCCATGCCGAGCGTACGCGCGTGCAGGTCGGCGCCGCCGCCGGGCGTAAACGGAACGATCATGCGGACGTTCCGCGTCGGATGACTGTTCTGTGCCTGGGCAACGCTGGTCGCCGCAACGACAAGAGCAGCGATAGTGCCGATGCGGCACGCTAAGCGAAGATGGCAGTGCATCGTAACGGTACTCCTGTGGTGGGTGGGCGCATGACGTCTGCGCCTCGACTGGGTGGAACGTTCGACGGCCGACGCATATCGGGGAAATCAGCTGTCGAATTGTGTCTCGAACCGAGGTATCCGTCCGGCTAGTGTCCTGGGTCGGAGATTCGTGCCATAAAAGCGCCGAGAATCGACGCCATACTTTGTCGAAGATCCTCGCCGGATGTCTAACCTGGCTGCGGTTTCCTTCGCGTCTGGCGCCGATTTCGTCCCTTTTTACCACGCATGGGATCGATGGTAGCGACTCGCACTTATGCTACGAATCTCCGACACAGGACACCAGCACCGGGACGACAACACCGGGTCAAACGGGGATCCAGACATCGGCAATACCTCGCCGGTGCCGAATCACTCCTGTCCGGAAGGAAACTGCAGGACGAGCGCTTCGAGCCCCTTGTCGCCGGCCCGGATCTCGAACTCGGGCTCGTTCGATTCGACAGCCACCATCGACCAGCGCGGCAGATCCTGACCGTCCTGCGCCATGCTGCCGTTGGCGACGAAGACGTAGTAGCCACCGCCCCTGCGCGGGTCGGGGGCCTTGACGGTCATGCCCGCCCCAAGGCGCACGACGTGCGCATTCATGTCGTCGTCGATCTTGTCCTGGTCGTACAACGGCTCCCAGGAAGCTTCCTTTCGAAACTGGAGCACCGGCTCGGTCGACAGGCCGATGGGTTCCGTGAGCCAGTTGCGACGCTTGCTGGGCTTCAGCTTGTCACGGAAGTCGGGTTCGTGGCTATAGACCGGGGCGGAGACACCCGTATGTATGCGAACCGCCAGGAAGCTCAACCCCTGCGGACCGGCGGTGACCGGGCCGTAGGTCGTGTGATGGTCCTTGTACTGGACGACGAGCGGCTGCAGCGCCGTGCGTCCGATGACACCCGAGCCGGCCGCGAATAGCTGGAACTGCGTCGTGCCGTGGAAGTGCGGCAGGATGGTCTCGCCGGGATTGAGATCCGACATGGTCGCCTGCGGACCGGGGGCGACGCCCGTCGACGAACGCGGACCGAAGAACTCGGCCCCCCAGTGTTCGATGCCTGTACCGGGTGACTTGATGATGCGCCGCCCGGCAAGCGCTTCGGTGCTGCTCTTGGTGTAGATCATCGGCTGCCCCTCCAATATCCAGGTGACGGACCGATGGCCCTGCGAGCCCGATCCGCTGCAGCCCAAGCCTAACATAGCGCTGCAGCGCGCCGGATCCTCGACGATCGTTGGGCTACACTCGCAACTCGTTCGCATTGGGGAGATGCCCATGGATCTCGGCATCGCAGGCAAGACGGCGCTCGTCACCGCATCGAGTCAGGGCATGGGCCGCAATATCGCATTCGCCCTGGCTGCCGAGGGCGTCAACGTCGCGCTCTTCGCGCGTACGAAGGCGAAGCTCGACGCGACGGCGACCGAGATCGCCACGAGGCAAGGCGTGCGTGCGCTCGGGATCGCGGGCGACATGCGCAACGAAACCGACGTAGCGCGACTCGCCGCGGCGATTCGCGAAGCTTTCGGCGGGCTCGATATCCTGATTCTGAACACGGGACGCGCACCGAATCCGATCCGGGCAGCCGTCGACGAACAGGACGACGCCCGCTGGCACGAGGCCTACCAGACGCAGCTATGGGGCGCCATCCAGGTGACGAAGGGCGTCCTGCCGCTCATGATGGGCCGAGGCTGGGGCCGCATCGTGGCCATCACGTCGTCGTCGGTCAAGGAGCCCATGGCGCATCATAGTCTGTCGACGGTATTTCGCGCCGGCGTCACAGCGTACATGAAGCATCTCGCGAACGAGATCGGTCATGCGGGCATCACGGTGAACTGCGTCGCGCCGGCGCTGATCGATTCGTCGCACCGGGGGCCACCGCCGGCAGGACGCTCCGAAGCCGAGACGGCCGCACGCAAGACGCTCACGCCGCTCGGACGTCTCGGCACGCAGGAGGAGGTGACCGGCACCGTGACCTTTCTAGCGTCCATGCAAGCCGGATTCATTACCGGATCGAGCATACAGGTCGAAGGCGGAATGGTGGGTTCGCTCGTCTGAGCAGGCACCGCCCCCGCGCCTGCAACCTCGCAGGGTCAGTACTTGATCGTGCAGCCGTAGGCCGTCGTGCTCGCCGTCGTCACTGGCTTGCCGGCGAGCGACTCCGTCATCGCGGCGCGTACGAAGTTCCTGGCAGTCTTCACGTCGGCGCGATTGGTGGATCGCTTGTCATCGATGGCGCCGGCATAGACGAGCTGCCCCTTCGGATCGACGATGTACATGTGAGGCGTGGTGCGCGCATCGTACGCACGCCCGACCTTGCCGTCGGGATCGAGCAGTGTCGCGGTGGATGCCGCCTTCATGGATTTCATCCACTCGGCCATGACGGGTGGTGCCTTGTATTCGCCATGGCCTTCGCGCGTGGAGTTGATGGTCAGCCACACCGTGTTCTTCGAGGTGTAGTCCTTCTGCAGTCCCTGCATGTTGCCCGTCTCGTAGTGCTTCTGAACGTACGGACACTCGGGGTTGACCCACTCGAGCACTACGTGGCGGCCGCGGAAGTCGGAGAGGTTCACGCTCTTGCCCGACGTATCTTTCAACGTGAACTCCGGCGCCGCTTTTCCGATCGTAGAAGCGCTGGTCGCGCCTGCAACGAATGCAAGGGACACAGATGCGAAGAGCATGGAGAGTGCGTGCTTCATGAAGACTCCTTTCGACGGGGAAAATCCGCGAGGGCATCGATGACGCCTTCGCGGGTGAGAATTTCCGGTAGCAGGCGAGGCTCGCCGCCGGGACGATAAAGCACATACACGGGTACACCACTGCGACCGAAGCCGGCCAATGCCGCCGCAATCGCTGGATCGCGTCGAGTCCAGTCGGCGCGCAAGAGCGCGACGCCGCGATCACGAAATGCCTGCTCCACGTCAGGCTGCGACAACACGAGCCGCTTGTTGACCTGACAGGTCACGCACCAAGCTGCAGTGAAGTCCACGAACACGGGCCGACCTTGGGCCGAAAGCGCGACGATGCGCTCATGCGACCAGGGCTCCCATGCATCATCGGATCTTGATAGCGGGCTGGCGGCTTCGCTGCGTTCCAACGGTGCCACGAGCACCAGCGCACCGACCACGAAGGCCGCAGCGGCGATACGCCCGAGGCAGGCTCGTTCGAACGAAATGCCGAGTAGCCACGCACCCACGCTGAGCGTCACCAGTGCGGCAAGCAGGACGATCACCGCCTCGAGCCCCGCCTGCACGCCGAGCACCCAAGCCAGCCAGACGACCGTCCCATACAGAGGAAAAGCGAGGAACTGCTTCAGGCGCACCATCCACGCGCCGGCACGCGGCAATCGAGCGAGCCACCCGGGATGCCAGGCGAGCAAGACGAACGGCAAAGCCATCCCGACGCCCAGTGCGGTGAACACCACGATCGAAGACAGGGCATCGGTCGCGAGCGCATACCCAAGCGCCGCACCCATGAAGGGCGCCGTGCACGGCGATGCAACGACGACCGCCAGCACCCCGCCCAGAAACGCATCCCATGCAGGACTCGACGCACGCGCACCGAGGAGCGAACGCGGCACGAGCGATCCGAACTCGAAGACGCCCGACAGATTGAGGGCGAGCGTGAAGAAGAGCAGTGCCAGCATCGCAACGAAGAGCGGGGACTGCAGCTGGAAGCCCCAACCCAGGCTTTCGCCACCCGCCTTGAGCGCGAGCAGAACGGCGGCGAGCACCCAGAACGACACCAGCACGCCGAGACCGTAGATGAGGCCGTGCTTGCGATGTCCGCCATACTGGGCAATCCCGAGGATCTTGATGGACAGCACGGGCAGCACGCAAGGCATGAGGTTGAGTAGCAAGCCACCGCCGAACGCGAGCACGAGGGCCGCAGCGAATCCAAGCTCGACGCTGTCGGAAGCGACGGAGGCAGCACCGACCGGCACGTCGATCTCGATGGCCTGCATCCCCGACGCTGCGAGCGGTGCATCGGCCACGAGCAGACCGGCCACCCGCGTCCAGGCCCCGATCGCCTGGCGGGCCGCCGGGATCTCGAGCCGAAGCGCATCGTCCTCGCGGGTCAGCGGCTGCGCGGCGGCGTATTCGACCTTGCCTTCTTCGTAGGGGAAGAATTGCATGGCCTTCGGTGCGATGCCCTGCGGGGGCGCAATGTGCAGCACCATTCCGGTCGTGCTCGGCGCGGCTTCAATGCGCCACGCGCCATGGTCGGCGGCAGGAACGGGCAGCATCGCGCGCGTGCGCTCGATGGCCTGCGCCCATGAGGTCGACGCCGACACAGTGCTCCCGATCTCGAGCCGCAGATCCGCCTCTTCGGGGATGCAGCGCTCCGGATTGCACACGAGCCACGCCGCTTTCGCCCCCAATACGATCGGTGTCGCCTCGGGCAACTGCGACGGCACCATGATATCGGTTAGCAGCAGCACTTCGCCTTCGTAGCCGTAGTTCATCAACGGCCCCGCCGGCAACTTGTGCGGATGCGGCCAGCGGATCGGTCCGGCCACGAATCCCTGCGGCAGCGTCCACTCGATCCGCGTCGGCTCGCCCGAATCGCCCGGATTGCGCCAGTACGTGTGCCATCCTGGATTCGCTGCAAGCCGCAGGGCGACGGTCAACGCCCGCCCCGGCTCTATCGCAGTGCGCTCGGCCACGAGTTCGACTTCCACGCGCGGCGTGCGTACCGGCTGGGCCGCCGCTGGCAGCGCGAAAATGAGCAGGAAAAGGAGGGTCAGGATGCGCATGGGTGTTAGTTTCGCAGCAGTGCCAGTCGTTCCCGCCGATCGGGCAGCGCGAACGAGCCAGTCCGACCGCTCCGAACTTTGCACCCGGCGCCACGCGCTGATTATTACAGTTCACGATTGCACGGCGATCCCATCGATGGCGATTTGCCGAACCATGCGTTCTGCCGCTGCGGACGGCCAGCAGTCAACGTGCCGACGAAAGCAGGTATGATGCCGCTCGCCTTTTCTTGCCGGGAGACGACGATGGCCGACGTTCAATTCGGGTTGATGATCCGCGGACAGTTTGCGCAGAACGACGACATGGGCAAGCGCTTCGAGGAAATGGTCGAGCAGGTCCGCCTCGTCGACCGACTCGGCTTCGCATCGCTCACCAAGGGCATGCACTATGCCTCGCATCCCCTGCAGGCATTCAATCAGATCGTCTGGCATTCGCGCATGGCGGCCGAATCGAAGCATTTGCGGCTGAACTTCGGCATCATCCTGCTCGCCCTGCACAAGCCGCTCGACGTGGCCGAACAACTGGCGTCACTCGACGTGATGACCGGGGGCCGCGTGATCTTCGGCGCCGCGCTCGGCTATCGGGAGGTGGAGCTGGCGTCGTTCGGCGTGCAGCGAAAGGAGATCGTGCGCCGCTTCAGCGAGAACATCGAAGCGATCAAGCGCCTGTGGACCGAAGACAAGGTCACGATGAAAGGGACGTGGTTCGATCTCATCGAAGCGAACGTGTCCGTGAAGCCGATGCAGAAGCCGCGTCCGCCTATCTGGATCGGCGCCAATGCCGATCCCGCCATCGAACGCGCCGCCCGCATCGGGGATTGCTGGTATGTGAATCCGCACAATCGCATCGACACCATCCAGCAGCAGGTGGACGTCTACAAGCGCGCCCTGGACGCTGCCGGCAAGCCCTTCCCCGCCGAGTTTCCGGGCCGCCGCGAGTGTTTCGTGGCGCGCACGCGCGAAGAAGCGATCCGTCTATGCCGGCCGTATCTTGCGAAGAAGTACGAGGTCTATCATGCCTGGGGGCAGGACAAGGCGATGCCCGAGGGGGACAACGACCTCGGTCTCGAGTTCGACGAACTCATCAAGGGCCGGTTCTTCCTCGGCAGCCCCGACGAAGTGGCCGAGCAGATCATCGACTACACCCGCACCACCGGCATCAACCACCACATCCTCAGCTGTCAATGGCCCGGCATGCCTCAGAACATGGTACTCGATACCCTGAACCTGCTCGCCGAAGAGGTGTTTCCGAAGGTTCGGCAGGGCGTGTAGGCGCAAGCGTCCGGAGCCCGCGAAACGAGCGCGTCGGGCGGATCACCTGCCTGCGCTGTGCTTCCGCGTAAAACGGGCCGCTGGCGCCAGTCTCGAGTCACTTTGGTCGTAGTCCCGCAGCCACGGCGACCTCGGTGAACGTCTGGATGTCCGAGCGGAGAACCTGATCCATCTCGGTCGGCGTGCTCGGCGATAACACGTAATCGAAGTTCTTCATCCGATCCTGCACGTCGGGCAACGCCAGGATGCGTCGAACCTCGACGCTTAACTTTTCGCGCACCGACATCGGCGTGCCTGCAGGTGCCAGCATGACGTGCGATCCGTCGCGCTTGTAGCCTGGCAGCGTTTCGGCGACGGTGGGAACGTCGGGCAACAAGGGTGTGCGATTCGGCGTAACCACCGCCAGCGCATTGAGCCGACCGTCCTTGATGTAGGGCATCATCACCAGCAACCCTGTGACGACATAGTGCACGCGCCCGGCCACCACCTCGATCATGGCATCCGCCGACCCCTTGAATGCCACGTGTACCGGCTTGAACCCGGCCGCGAGCCGCAGCTTCTCACCGTTGAGATGGGTCGAGCTGCCTGCGCCGGCCGAACTGAAGAGGATCTTGCCGGGACGAGCCCGGGCGAGCTCGATGAATTGCGGCAAGGTCTTTACGCCGAGCGACGGCGTGACGGCCACGACAGACGTCGAAAATCCGATGCGCGAAATGCCGACGAAATCCTTGTGCGGATCGTAGGGTAATCGGGGCTGCATCGCCGCCGCGATGGCAAACGACGAAGAGCTGACCAGCAGCGTGTAGCCGTCCGCAGTGGCCTTCGCGACGGCGGCGGTCCCCAGGATCCCGGAAGCCCCGGTGCGATTCTCGATCACGACCGATTGACCCCAGTGCTCGCTCATCTTTTGCGCGACGAGTCGCGCGAGGGCGTCGGTGCTGCCACCGGGCGAGAACGGGACGATGAATCGAATCGGGCGCGACGGAAATGCCGCTTCGGCAGCGAACGCAGGAGCGTGGACCGAACCCAATGCAGCAAGACCGACGCACGCCATTCGAATGCAGCGCCAGCCGCGCGACCGCCATGGGCCGTCCACCGTAGTCATGCGCTCCTCCTCGCGTCCCTCGATCATCGCCCGGCGATACCGCACCGGGCGAAGCAGCCCGACGGATCATTCCCGCAGCATGGACTCTATGTGCCCCAGGCAGCCGCGTCAAATGACGACTGCGGTGGATTCAGTCTTTCCTGCAGACGTCAGCGGCCCGAGGACGTGCCTTCGCTCTCCTGCATCTGCTTCTTGAAGAAGCGAACGAAGAAGATGCCCATCCCGATGACGATGACGATGACCGCAAGACTCATCAAGCCCACGTCGCTGGTAAACAGATCTTTCCATGCCTGCATGTCGACCTCCATGCTTGGTTCAATGGTATTTGACCTTCATCGAAACGGCACGTCTTTGACGTAACGCAAACGGGGACGCCCCGTCTGACACGTGCCAGGTAGTTCAGAATATGAAAATCGGTGCCTGGCACGTGCCAGGCACCGAGCCGGAAGTCCAGGTAAGATCGTCGACGCAGCAGTCCACCCACTGCGAGGAGGAACACGCAATGACCGGCCCTTTGAGCAACCAGGATCTCTCCGACCGGCCCGGCGAGCGCATCATCGACAAGCCCGAACTGCCGCCCGCCGGGATCACGAACGAAAACGAAGCGCTTTGCGAAACCGTCGAGAATCAAGTGCAGCTGAAGATCGGGCGCGCCGGCAAGTTCGAGGTCTGGTGCGATGAGCCTGCCCGCATCGGCGGTACCGACACCTATCCTTCGCCCATGGCATATCTCGCCATGTCGATCGGCTTCTGACTGCTGACCCAGGTTGCGCGGTACGCGCACATGATGAAGATGACGGTCGGCAACGCGAAGTGCCGGGTGGTCATGCGCAAGCATCTTGGCGGCTCCGTGCTCAAGGGCACGGTGTTCAACCGCTGGGAAGGCATCACCACCCATCTCACGATGGACAGCGCCGAGCCCGCCGACAAGCTCGCGCATCTGATTCGGAATGCAAAGGCGGGCTGCTTCGCCGAAGGGCTCATCACGCAGCAGGTGCCACTGACGAGCCTGATCGACGTCAACGGCATGCCGTTTCCCATCGAGGGCGTGACCTCGTCGGAGTGATGGGATCACCGGGCCGGTACGACGCCGGCGCGATGCCGCCTTGTACGGTCGCGCGTCGTCGCGAGCACACGAGCGTTCGGTCGCGGCGACCGGTGATCAACGCTCGGCTACAGCGCGAGAATCGGCTCGCCTTCCAACGCGCTGGACGCCCGGCCATCCACGCCGACGGGAATATCTCCGACAAGCGTTACCCGATAGAACTGCCGATCGAAATCTGCATCGAAGATATCGCGCGGCGCGAGATGGGCCGTTGCGCGGTTGTCCCAGAACGCGATGCTTCCGGGCTCCCAACGGAAGCGCACGGTGAATTCCGGGCGCACCACATGTTCCCAAAGAAACTCGAGCAGCACCTGGCCCTCGCGCGGCGATAACCCGACAACCGATTTGAGGAAGGACGGGCTCACGAACAGTGCGCGCTCGCCGGTTTCCGGATGGACACGCACGATCGGATGTTCGCTGACAAGGGTACGTCTTCGCATCAGTTCCCGATACTCGGGCGTTTCGTCCACTCCCAGCGGCGGAGCGAAACGATGCACCCCGCGCAGCCCATCGACGAACTGGCGCATGGTCGCAGACAACGCGTTGTAGGCGGCGACCAGGTTGGTGAACTGCGTATCGCCACCGTAGGGCGGCACGACTTCGCCACGCAAGATCGACGCCGATGGCGGATTGATTGCCGCGGTGATATCCGTATGCCACCCGGACCACGGCCGAAACAGTACGTGGCCCTGAAAACGGTTCGCCTTGCGGTTCTTGGCGACGGAATAGATCTGCGGATACTCCCCATCGCTGCCGTAGACGACGTGTCCCGCGGTCGTTTCCCCGAACTGCCGCGCCAGCGCGATGTGCCGGCGGTGGTCGAGCGACTGGTCGCGGAAGAACACGACTTTCCAGCGCAGCAGGGCTGCTCGTATCGCGGCGACTTGCGCTTGCGGCAACGGCTCGGAAAGATCGACGCCGCGAATCTCGGCGCCGATGTGGATGGACATCGGTGCGACCTCGATCGCCGCGGCATCCCCGGTCACTGCATTGTGTACGGCATGCACTGTCATGATTCTGCCTCCTTGGCGTTGGAACCTTAAAACCGATACGCCCGGCTTCCCGCAGAAACCCGCAAGCGTTCCGGGCGCAACGCATGCAGTCAAGCTCGGCGGGGGGCGGCGAGAAACGACCAGAACCGGGAAACTGTGCCAGGCACAATTGCTTTCCGACCTGTCTCGTCGTGAACGAACTCAATCGAGCCGTATCCCCGCCGCCTGAATGATCTTGGCGAAGCGCGCGGTCTCCGAGCGGATCAACTCGGTGAACTGTTCGGGCGTACTGGTCGCCATGTCGATCCCGGAAGCACCAAGGCGGGACGCGAGGTCGGGCGACTGCGCCGCCGCATGCAGCTCGGCGACGAGCTTGTCGACGACAGGTCGCGGGGTGCCCGCACGAGTCAACATGCCGTACCACTGCACCGTCACGAGGTCGACCCCCTGCTCGACCGCCGTCGGCACGTTCGGCAGGACCCGCAACCGCTTGTCCGTCAGGGACGCGAGCGGCACGATGCGCTTGGATTCGATGAGCGGAATCGCCGGCGCCACCGCATACGTGCCGAAATCCACCTCTCCGGAACTCAAGGCGATCAGTCCGCCCACATTCCCCTTGTAGGGAACATGCACCATCTTCATGTCGTACATTCTCGACAGCAGTTCTGTGGCAAGGTGATTGCCCGCCCCCAATCCGCTCGAACTGAAGTTGAGCTTGTTGGGATGCTTCCTGGCGAGCGCGATCAGCTCCTTGATGCCCTTTGCCGGCACCGACTGATGCGTTGCCATGACGTAATACATGTTCGCCACGAGCGTGAGCGGTTGCAAATCGCGCAAGGCATCGTAATTGAGCTTGCGGTACATCGACGGGCTTTGCGCGATGGTCGTCGTCGCTAGCACGAGGGTGTACCCGTCGGGCGCGGATTTCGCGGCGATCTCGATGCCGATATTGCTCGTTGCGCCGGGCCGGTTCTCAGTGATCACCGGCTGTCCGACCCGCTCCGAGACCTTCTGTGCAATGGCACGCCCGGCAATGTCGGTGGGCCCGGCGGGTGGGAAGGGAAGAATGAGGCGGATCGGTTTCGTGGGAAAGTTCTGGGCGGGCGCAGCGGAAGCCACGGCGAGCGCAGCCAGCCCAAACATCGTCGGGACGACGTTCATGGTTCTCCTCCTATGTGGTCGACCGTCGAAACAGGATCGCGGCCGATTCATGTTACCGCGAACTCGCGCAGTAGAGATCGCGAACGCAATGCGTCACCAATGGCCGTTTCCCGACACGTACGCATTGCGCGCAGGTGCCGGCGTTTGCCGTGCACGTCCGCTGCTATCATGCATTCGGCCGCTACGGAGATCCCCACGATGCAGACGAACCGACGTACCTTCGCACGAACCGCCCTGCTCCTCGCCGGACTCGCCGTCGTCGTTCCGGTCGCACTCGCCCATCATGGCTGGGCGTGGGCAACCGATGAGGAATTCACCCTCACGGGCAAGGTCCTGCAGGCCAAGCTCGGCAACCCTCACGGCGAGGTGACGATCGACAGTTCAGGTGAGCGCTGGCAGATCGAAGTGGGACAGCCCTGGCGCAACGAGCGCGCTGGGCTGACCGCCCAGCTGCTCGATCCGGGCCGCCTCATCACGGTTCACGGTCATCGCTCGGCGAAGAAGGGCGAGCGCCTGATGAAGGCCGAACGCATCGTCATCGAAGGACGAAGCTACAACCTCTATCCGGACCGCAAGTCCTGATCGCAATCGTCCGGTGACGGAAATACTCGCAGCCCTCGAAGCAAGCTCGTTCGCGGTGGCGCTGCGAAACTCGGTTTGGGTCTATCCGCTCGTCAATGCTGCCCACGTGCTGGGGCTAGCGCTGCTCGTCGGCGCGATCGTGCCGCTCGATCTGCGATTGCTCGGATGCTGGCGATCGATACCGCTGGCACCCCTGTGGCGAGTCCTCGCCCGTAGCGCGGCCGCGGGCGTGGCGGTCGCGGCAGTATCGGGGAGCCTGCTTTTCGCGGCGCGGGCCACGGAGTACGCCGAGTCGCGCTGGTTTCTGGCCAAGATGGCAGCGTTCGGGATCGGCATCTTCAATGCCGTCGCCCTGCGACGCGCTTCTTCACGGCGAAATTGGCCGGACGACGACAACCTGACTCCGTTGCGTGCAAAGTTCGCGGCCGCCTTGTCGATTGCGGCCTGGATCACGACGCTGGTGCTCGGCCGCCTCGTGGGGTACTTTTAGCTTTCTCCCGGCGGTTGGCCGTTCGTGCCTGAGATCCAAAAACCGGGAAAGGCCGTTGCGCTTGAACAGCCCCGCAGCTGCCTGGGTCAGTCGACCTTCACCCCGGCATCCTTCACCCACTTCGCCCACGTACGCACGTCGTTGGCAAGCTGCTGACTCAATGCCTCGGGGCTGCTACCCACATACTCCGCGCCCATCTGCGTCAAGCGCGTCTGGACATCGGGGCGCTTGAACGCCTTGACCATCTCGGAGTTCAGCTTGCCCATGATGGCAGCCGGCGTCGCCGCAGGCGCGATGACGCCGTACCACTCGCGAATGTCCAATCCCTGGGGAGGCGGGACGCCCGCCTCGGTCATCGTCGGCGTCGAGGGAAGGGCGGACATGCGCTTCTCGCTCGTCACCGCGATGGGCCGCACCCGCTTGCCATTGATCAGCGGCATCGCGGAGGGCATCGATGTAAACCCGAACGTGACATCGTTGCTCGCGAGCGCTCCAAGCGCAGGACCCCCGCCCTTGAAGGGCACGTGAGTCATCTGCGTGTTGGTCATGCCCTTGAGCACTTCACCGGCCAGGTGATGCAGCGAGCCGGATCCGGACGACGAGAACGTGACCGTGCCGGGCTTCTCCTTGGCCATGCGAATGAGATCTTGCATAGATTTCAGTGGCGAAGCCTGGGGTACGACGACGACGTTCGTGACCCACGCGAGCAGCGAGACGCCCTTGAAGTCGCGTATCGCATCGTAGGGAAGATTACCGTACGTACTGACGCTGATCGTAAAGGGGCCGCTCGGCACCATCATGATCGTATAGCCATCGGGCGCGGCCTTGGCCACCATCGCGGCGGCGATCGTTCCGCTCGCGCCTCCCCGATTGTCCACGACCACCGGCTGACCGATCGACTCCGGCATGTGCTGGGAAAGAATGCGGGCGAGGATGTCGGTGGCCCCGCCGGGCGGAAATCCGACCACGAGGCGAATGGGACGGTCGGGAAACGTCGATGCGGCGCCGCTTTGGGCGTGTACCCACGGCGAAGCGCAGGTTGCCCCGATGAGCAACGTCGATGCAAAGGTTACTGGACGATACACGTTCTATGCCTCCCTGTCGGAATCGATGAACTGCAACACGCCGCAAGCATATGCCAACGGCGCGTCGCACGTCATGAAGAACGTGTCGCCGCAGCGCTCAGTTCTTCTTCTTGCCGAGGCCGATGGCGTCGTAGAACTCCCTGTACTCGACCATCTTGGCCTCGAGGAACTTTGTGAATTCCGCACTGCCGAGAAACACGTCCTGGTACATGTTCCTCTTCGCGAAATCCTTCCACTCGGGCGAGTCATGCGCCTTCCTGAGCACGGCCTCCATCGTGTCCACCGCCTGCTTCGGCGCCCCCCCCGTAAAGGTGAAGCCGCGTATGGTGCCTGCCGAGATGGGATAACCCTGTTCGATCAGGGTGGGAATGTCGGGCACCTGCGGGAGCCGCTTATCGGTGGTCACGGCAAGCACGCGCAGCTTCTTGGCTTCCACCAGGCCCATGCCCTCGCTCAGATTCTCGGTCGAGAACTGGGTGTGCCCACCGGCGACGGATGTTATCGCATCGCCGCCGCCCTTGAACGTCACGAACTTGATCTTGAGCCCGGGCACTGCTTTCTCCATCAGATGCAGCACCAGCCGTCCGGTGCCCGTCGCGGAGGTCGTCGCCGCGGTAAACGCCCCGGGATCGCGCTTCATCGCCTCGACGAGATCCTTGAACGATTTGTAGGGCGAATCGGCGGCCACCATGATCGTCTGCGGATCGATCGCGTACAACGCGAGCGGCGTGTAGTTCTCGAGCCCGATCGCGACGTCGGGCCGATAAGCGAGCGCAAGCAAGGTGCTGGTCACCGACATCATGTAGTGAGGATCACCCCGCTTCGTCTTGAAGTATGAGAATCCGATCACCCCCGAGCCGCCCGTCTTGTTTACGACGACGAACGGGTGCGGCAAGAGCTTGTCGCGACGGACGACTTCCGCCATCTGGCGCGATATGACATCGCCGCCGCTGCCGGCCGACGTATGCACGACCAGTTCGATCGGTCGGCTCGGATAGGTTTGGGCCAATGCTGCGTTGCCGCCCCAAGCACTCAGCACGCCGGCGACGATGGCGCCGCACAGCCTCCTCTGCGAGATCGCTGCAGTCATATTCCCTCCTTTGGATGTTCACGTGCGACGTACGTGCCTGCGCACATCGCCGATTTCGAAACCGTGCGGATGCACGTCTTCGAAGCGGCAGCGCTTGAAAGAAAACGCGCTGCCTGCGGCATGATGCCATAGTCGGCTGCACCGAACCGATCAGTCGGTCGGTACAACGCGCAATCGAGCGTCGGGATCGAACGGGGAACGGTTCGGCGCGCTTGACGGACGCTCCCATCGTTGCGACAGTCGCGGCCAACGACACACAACGAGAGACTTCGCCAGATGCCCACGATCGAACGCTCGACACTTTTCGCCCTCGCGCTCCTCGCACCGACACTCGCGAGCGCCCAGGGCTTTCCCTCGAAACCGATCCGCATCGTCGTCCCGTTCGCCCCCGGTGGCAACATCGACATCACGGCACGCACGGTCGCACCGGGTCTCACGGAAGTGCTCGGTCAGCCGGTCGTCGTCGAAAACCGCGGCGGTGCGGGCGGCAGAATCGGTACGACGCAGGTCGCGAAGGGTGCGGCCGACGGCTATACGGTGTTGCTCGGCGCCACGGGCACGCTGGTCTCGCAGCCGGTCTTTCGCGACGACATCGAATATCAGCCGCTGCGCGATTTCGTGTTCACTTCGCTGTTGTCGATCACGCCGAGCGCGCTGGTCGTGCATCCCTCCATGCCCGTGCGCAGCATCAAGGAGATCATCGCCTTCGCCCGTGCGCGCGCCGGCGAATTGCTGATGGGTTCCGCCGGCCAGGGCTCCGGCACGCATCTGATGGGCGAACTTTTCCAATCGATGGCGAAAGTGAAGTTCGTCCACGTGCCTTACAAGAGTGCGGGCACCGCTTCGGTCGCGATCCTGAGTGGACAGATCCATCTCGTCTTCGACCAGATCAGTTCGGCCGGTCCGTTCATCCGTGGCGGGCGATTGCGTGCACTCGCCGTCACGACGGCTCAGCGTACGAAGGCCATGCCCGACGTACCGACGATCGACGAAGCCGGGCTGCGCGGCTACGAGTACGCCACCTTCACGACGCTTGCGATTCCTGCGGCCACCCCGAAAGAGGCGGTGCAGAAGCTGCGCGATGCGGTCGATGCCGTCATTGCGCAACCGCGGACGCGCCAGGCGTTCGAAAAACTCGGCGCCGAGGTGCTGCCCGGCACTGCCGACGACTTCACCCGCAGGCTGCAGAAGGATTACGAGCGCTGGGTGCGCCTGCGCAAGGAAACCGGCATCCGCATCGACTGAGGATGCCCCGCTCCCGCATCACGTAGCGCAGACCTGCGCCATCGGTGTCGGCTTCGCGGCGTGCAGCGCCGGCAAGAGTTCCTCCGACATGAGCCGCATGCTGGCCAGTGCATTCGATAGCGGCATGCCGAGAAAATGCGTGCGAAACACGAAGTGGGTCACGCCCAGCTCCTGGATGTAGGGCTTGAGCTGCTCCCAGCAGTCGTCCGGTGATCCGATCACGAAGCGATCCTTCACCAGATCATCGAACGATTTGTCGATGCGTTCGTGTTCGGGCATTGCCTTGTCGCTCTCCCACTTGGCATAGGCCTTGTACTTCTCGGTGATGTACGGCGCGCCCATCTCCATCGCCGCAGCACGACTTTTCGCGCAGTAGATTTCGATGCGGCAGGGATTTTCCCTGGGCAGCGGCTTGCCGGCCTTCGACCTCTCTTCCTTGTAGAGCGCCAATCGCTCCTTGTGGGTTGCGAGCGTGGCCTTCGGGCTGTGATACAGACAATCGCCGAGTTCGGCCGCGCGGCGTATGGCGTTCGGGTGCTTTGCCGCAAACCAGATCGGCGGATGCGGCTGCTGCACGCATTTCAGCGACAGGTGCGCATCGCGCAGGATGCAGGTGTCGCTCTCGTAGCTCACCTTGTCCTCGGTCCACAGGCGTTTGGCGACGACGAGACACTCCTCGAAGCGCTGTACGCGCTGCCCCTTGCGAACGCCGAAGGCCTCGAACTCGGCAGTGCGGTAGCCAAGCCCCACGCCGAACACCATGTTGCCCTTGGAGATCACGTCGAGCGTTGCAATCGTCTCTGCGGTGTAGACCGGATTGTGCAGCGGTGCGAGCAGCAGGCCGACGCCCATCGTCATGTCGCCGGCATCTGCTGCAAGGCGGGCGAGATAGGGAACCATCTGCAGACCCTGGTTGCCGCCCTCGTTGAGGTAGTGCTGGCCGCAGAAATAGGAATCCCACCCTCGATCCCGGGCGAGGCGCACCATCGCCAACTGATCTTCCAGCGCGCTCACCATGTCCGCGCCCTCGAATTGCTGATTGCTCAACATGATCCCTGCCTTCACACCGCTCATGCCTTCTTTCCTTATCGAATGATTCTTCTGTGCCTGGACTTCCGGCTCACAGCTTCTGGATGATGTTCTTAGCGTAGTCCCGCACCATCTGGTACCCGCGCTCGAGCGGGAAGTTGCACATGAGCTGACACACGCCCTGCCGCTCGAGTTCGCGCACCTGCTCCAGCACTTGCGCCGGCTCGCCGACGATACAGAAGCGCTTGATGACTTCGGGCGTCACGAACCGCCGCTCGTCCGGGGCGACATAGGCATTGTGGCTCTCGTGCATCATCTTCTGGCGCTCGGCCTCGGGCCGCGACATGTGGAACGCGAGATAGTCTTTCCAGATCGGACGCAGAAACTGCGGCGGATCTTCGCCGTATTCGAGATGCCGGTCCATGACCGAATGCATGGCCGTCATGATCGCGGGCCCGTATTCGTTGACGATGCGGTCCGAATCGACCGGCTCGCCCTTGTCGAGCACGGCGAAGTTCACGCGCACGGACAGATGAAAGCCATCGAGCGACCGGCCGGCCTTCTGTGCCCCCTTGCGAGCGTTCGCGAGAATCTGGTCGAGCGTACCGCCGCGCGGGACGTGCGTCGTCAAACCATCGGCGATCTCTCCGGCGAGCGCCTGTGCCTTCGGCCCGTAGCCCGCGAGGTACATGGGAATCGGATCGCGCAGGTTGCGATAGCCCTTGTCGGTCAGCATGAAGCGGATGGCGTGCTTCTGCCCATTGTGCTCGTACTCGGCGTCCTTGCCGTCGAGCAGATTGCGCACGGTACGCGCATACGCCTCGAAGTTCTTGAGCCCCATGGGCTTGCGGCCGAGGAGGCGCATGCCCGTATTGCCGGTCCCCAGCGCCACGAAGATGCGACCCGGCGCAATCATGTTGAGCGTCGCCATGCCGGCAGCCAGAGTGGACGCGAGCCGCAGTCCTGGGACTGCCACGCCGGTACCCAACTTCATCGTTTTGGTCCGTTGCGCAGCGACGGTCAGAAATACGAAGGCATCTGAGCGGATAAGTCCGCTGTCGGTAACCCACAAGTGCGTGAAGCCGAGCTGTTCGGCTTCGGTGACGTACTGCATCTCGTCGAGCTTGGCCCAGGTGAGTCCGAACTCCATGCTGCCTCCCGTGTATAGGCTGACGGAGGAACATATTACCCGTCTGATCATCTGTCGGCGGCACACATGCGGCGCCGTCGAGCTCTGAGCGAAGCACGTCCGCTGCGATGCTGCGCCGCCCCCGGGACGCCGCTATCGCAGCGGGTGTAATCTCTCCATCGAGAGGGCCAGGACAGCGATGACGCCCGTGACGACACGCTGACGGCCATCATATTCCCCAGGGAGAACTCGATGATTCGCCGCTGCCCGCTTCAGATCGCTTCGACACTCGTGCTGTTGGCCTCGATCGTCGGCCCATCGCTCGCACAGCAGGACTATCCCGTCCGTCCCGTGCGCATCGTGGTGCCCTACCCGCCCGGCGGATCGGTGGACTACGTCGGCCGCGTTTACGGCAGCAAGCTCTCGGAGGCCTTCGGTCGTCAGTTCGTGATCGACAATCGAGCCGGGGGGAACTCCATCATCGGCATGGAAGCCGTCGCCAAGGCGCCGCCCGATGGCCATACCTTGCTCGTGGCGGCCGGCGGGCAGGTCACCATTCCGCACCTCTATCGGAAACTGCCGTTCGACACCTTGAACGACTTCGCGCCCGTCGCAGCGGTCGCCCACAGCCAGTTCCTGCTCCTCGTCCATCCCTCGCTGCCGGCCAAAAGCCTGGGCGAACTGGTTGCCCTCGCCCGCAGGCGACCGGGGGAACTCAACTACGCAACCTCCAGCACCGGCGGGCCGACGCACCTGGGGGCCGTGCAGTTCGAGATGTCCGCCGGCGTGAAGATGCAGCAGATTCCCTACAAGGGCGGCAGCCCGGCGATGACGGATCTGCTCGGCGGACAAGTTCAGCTCGTGTTCGCCAACCCCGCCAGTTCGATCGGCTTCGTCAAGGACAGGCGCGTGCGCCCCCTCGCGGTCACGGGCGACAAGCGCCTCGATGCCTTGCCCGACGTCCCGACCTTCGCGCAAGGCGGCGTTCCCGGTGTCACGATCTCCAACTGGTATGCCGTGACCGCACCGGCCGCCACGCCCAAGGTCATCGTCGACCGGCTGTCCGCCGCGATACTTAAGGCGGCCGCGACAGCCGATGTAAAGTCCGCCCTCGAAAAGCAGGGGCTGGAAGTTTTCATGGCATCTTCGGACCAGCTGGACAAACTGCGTCGTGCAGACTACGCAGAGCACGGCAAACTCATCAAGGCGGCGGGCATTCGGCCGCTCGACTGACGGTGGCCGAGCAGATCGACCACAGCGACCACCGCCAAGAACGCGACGCGGATTTTCACCCCGCAGCGCAAAGCGACTCGCGTTCACGCCACCCGATTGAACCAGAGCACCGAAAGAAACGCCGATACGGTGAGCAGCAAGGCCCCAGCTGCGACGAGATAGACGGTCATCTCCACCGTGCGCGTTCGCTCGACGACCATCTTGGCGGTGAGATTCTCGTAGACCCTCTCGATCTGCTGCGCCGACGATGCGGCGTAGTATTCGCCGAGCGTGGTGGTCGCGACCTTGCGCAGGAGCTCTTCGTCGAGCTGCACGCGCATCGACCAGCCCGCATAGTCCACCGGGGCGCCTTCGCGCGTGCCGATGCCTATCGTGTGCACGCGCACGCCATGCTCGGCGGCGAGCTTCGCAGCTTCGAGGGGATCGGGACCGAAGTTGCTCTCGCCGTCGCTCAGGAGCACGATGGCCCCGTTGCGATTCGAACCGGGCTCGACCTGCTCTTTAGTCTCCGTCCTGGGCCACAGCCACGATCGACCATGGACGAGCTGCTCCAGATCGATGCCTGCGTCGGGCAACAGTGTCGCCAGCGCGATGTATACCCCGCTGCCGAGCGCGCTGCCTTGTTGGGGCTGCAACCGTTCGATGGCGCGGTAGAGTTCTTCACGCTTGTCGGTCGGCGATTGGACGACCGCAGCACTTCCGGCCACCGCGACGATGCCGATGCGGGTATAGGCCGGCTGCTGTTCGATGAACGTGCGCGCCGCGGCCTTCACGGCGGTCATCCGATCCGGCTTGATGTCGGTTGCGCGCATGCTGCCCGAAATATCGATCGCGAGGATCAGATCCTTGTGCACCGACGGCAGCAACACGTTTGCCTGGGGCCGGGAGATCGCGGCCGTCAGCGCGACGAGCGCAAGCAGGAGCAGCACGGGCGGCAATGCGCGTCGCAGTGCGCCTGCTCGCCGTTCGCTCGATGCGCGAACGAAACCGGGCAGGGCTGCATACGAGCGTCGACCGCGGCGCGCCAGCCAGACGAAGGCGGGAATGAAAAGCGGCAACGGCGCGAGCAGCCAAAGCATGGTCGGCCACATGAAGTTCAGCTGGACGATCTGATCGAAGGCAATCACTGCAGAAACTCCGGGCGCACGCCGCCCGTCGCCAGCTGTGCGCGCCGCTTGCGCAGACGCGCGAATCGCAGCAGCGTCTCGGCGAGATCGCCGTCGGTGGAAAGTTCGATGCAGTCGGCACCGGCGACAGCGAGGACCTCGCGCAAGGATTCCTCGCGTTCGACGGCAAGGCGCGCGAAACGGCGACGAAACCCGGCATCGTGGGTATCGACGAAGAGCTGGCGCCCGGTCTCGGCGTCTTCCATGACGACCATCCCCAGATCGGGCAACGACATCTCGAGCGGGTCGTACAGGCGCACGGCGAGCAGATCATGCCGCTGGCCCAGCAATGCGAGGGCACGTGCCCAACCGGGATCGCTGATGAAATCGGAGACCACGATCACGAGCGAGCGTCGCTTGATCGACTGCAGCGCTTGCTCGAGCAGATCCGCCAGTCGCGTCGGCGTGCCCACGCGTCGGACCTTGCCCACCTGCTGGAGTTGACTGATGAGATGCAGCACATGCACCCGCCCCGCACGAGCGGGGAGCACCGTTTCGACGCGATCGCTGTAGAGCAGCGCGCCGGCACGATTGCCATGCCGCGTGAGCATGCGGGTAACGAGCCCAACGAAATCGATCGCGAGCGAGCGCTTCGTCACGGCGGATTGACCGAAATCCACGGAGCCGCTCAGGTCGACCAGAAACCACGCGGCGACTTCACGATCCTCGTTGAACTGGCGCACGTGCGGTGACTGCAGGCGAGCCGTCGCGTTCCAGTCGATGGTGCGAGCGTCGTCGCCGAAGCGATACTCGCGCAAGTCCGACAGATCGAGGCCGAAGCCGCGAAAGAGCGTCAGGTAATTGCCCTGCAGCACGCCGTCGAGCCGACGCAGCACCGTGAACTCCAGCCGGCGCAGGACGCTCTCGGCATCGGGACGCGGCCCTTCGGCCGGCGCCGCGGCCGGCGCGGGATCAGGCTTTCGCCGCCACTTGAACATGCGACTCCAACGGTGCGTCCGGCTGCGGCACGGCCTGCATGATGCGCGCGATCAGTGCATCGGCCGTCTTGCCGTCCGAGAGGGCTTCGTACGACAGCACCAGCCGATGGCGCATCACATCGGGCACGAGGTCGGCAACGTCCGTGGCGAGGACATAGGCTCGACCCCGCAACAATGCCAGCGCCCGGGCGCCTTCGATGAGACAGATCGTCGCCCGCGGACTGGCGCCGAAGGTGATGTAGCGGGCCAGATCCTTCAAACCGTAGTGCTCGCAGCGGCGGGTCGCAGAGACGAGCTTCACGGCATACTGCATCAGCGAAGGATCGACGTAGACCTTTCGGCACGCCTCCTGCAGCTGTGCAAGCTGCTCGGTCGTCGCGACCGCACCCACCGCCACCGCGGCCCCGGTCACGCGTTCGACGATGATGAATTCCTCGTCCTCCGTCGGATAATCGACGAGCACCTTCATCATGAAGCGGTCGACCTGCGCTTCGGGCAAGGGATACGTACCTTCGGTCTCGATCGGATTCTGCGTCGCCATCACGAGAAAGGGCGACGGCACGCGATGGGTCTCGCCGGCAATCGTGACCTGGCGCTCCTGCATCACTTCGAGCAGCGCGCTTTGCACCTTGGCTGGCGCGCGATTGATTTCGTCGGCGAGCAGCAGATTGGTGAAGACCGGACCGAGCGTGGTGCCGAAGTCGCCGGTCTTCTGGTTGTAGATGCGGGTGCCGACCAGATCGGCGGGCAGGAGATCCGGCGTGAACTGGATGCGCTTGAACGACCCCCGAATGGTGCGGGCCAGCGTCTTCACGGTCAGGGTCTTGGCGAGACCGGGTACGCCTTCGACCAGAAGATGCCCTTCGGCCAGCATCGCGATGAGCACGCGTTCGAGAAAATGGTCCTGTCCGACGACGACGCGCTTGATCTCGTACAGGATGCGCTCCATCAGTTCGCGAACGCTGGCGGTGGGGTCGTCGCTCGTCATCCGGTGGTACTCCCGTGGTCGTTTGCGCTGCGATGAGTGGTCAAAACGGCGGCATGCCGAGCGAGTTGCCGGCCGCACCGATCGTTACAGCAAAACCGATGCCGATGAAGGTACCCGCCTCGGTCGGATTCAGTATGGCGGTCACGATGCCGACCACATCCCCCTGCATGGTCACCAGCGGGCCGCCGGAATTGCCGGGATTCGCGGCCGCATCGAACTGGATGAGTTTGGTCAGCACGCGCTCGCCCTTGGGGGATCGAAACTCCCGATCGAGCCCGGAGACGACCCCCGAGGAGACCGATGGACCGATCCCGAACGGAAAGCCGACGGCGACGACTTCGTCGCCCGGCTTCAACCGCCCGGCGGAACCGAGCGTCGCAGCGGAAAGATCGTCGGGAATCGTCTTCGCCTTGATCACGGCCAGATCGTTCTCCGGATGAATGCCGACCACTTCGGCATCGGACTCCGTACCATCGTAGAACACGACGCGCACGAGCTTGGTGCCGCGGATGACATGCAGGTTGGTAAGGATCGTACCGTCGTCGACGACGACCACCCCTGTGCCGACACCGAACTCTTCCATGCCCTCCGGAATCTCCAGCGGTTTCGGCTTCTTCTCGCCATTGGCACGGGACCCTGGATCGGGCACGAAAGCCTTGGGCTTGGGTTTGGCACCGCGCTTTCGCGGAGCCGCATCGACGAACCCGCGCACCAGCACCACGGCAGGCCGGATCGTCTCCGCCGCCTTGGCGGCCCGCGACGGCAGCACCTTGTTCTCCAGCGTCTTGAATACCGCGGCGTCGGCGGCTTCCTGCGTGAATGCCGGTGACGTTGGCGCCCAGCGATAGAGGCCGAAGACGAGCCCGATGAGCACCAGCAAGGCGAGAACGCGGTGGGTTCGGTCGAGACGCGAGTAGCGAGCGCGCAGGACGGCCCATCGCCATCGACTCGCCACGGGATCGGCGATGGCTTCCCTCCGCGAACCGGCGGGCGCGTCGGCCGAACCGCTCGTCTCGGCGACGCGCTTCGAAGCGCTATAGATGACCTGCCGTTTCATCGATCGGCTATCCCGCGATGGCGACACTGTGCCCGAGTGCACGTTAGCACGCTTGCTGCTCCGCGCCTACCGGGCTTTCGACGCAGCAACGACCAACGACACTGCGCACGCGTGTATATTGTCCGTCGCACGGCATGCCTGCAATGGATGCCCCGGTTCGGTGCGAGCGAGGTCGCCTATGCGCTTTCTGTGGTCGGATCTGCTTTGGGCCCTGCTGCTTGTCCCCATGCTCGGTGGGGCTTACGTCTTTGCGTTACGTCGCAGGAAACGCGGCGCCTTGCGCTACGCCAGCCTGGGGCTCGTGCAGGATGCGCTCGGCCCGGGACAGTGGGTGCGCCGTCATCTTCCTGTCACACTCATCGCGCTTGCGCTTGTCTGCGCGCTCGTCGGCCTTGCCCGTCCGGTCGCCGTTTTCGCCTTGCCGAACCAGTATCAGACCATCGTGCTGGCGATGGATGTGTCGCGCAGCATGCGGGCCGTCGACATCGAACCGTCGCGCATCATCGCGGCGCAAACCGCGGTGAAGGAATTCATCAAGGAATTGCCGGTCAACGTGCGCGTGGGCATCGTCACGTTCGCGGGCACGGCCGCCCTGGCGCAAAGCCCGACCGAGAACAAGGAAGATCTCATCGCGGCCGTCGACCGCTTCCAGCTGCAATCGCAGACGGCCATCGGCAGCGGACTCGCGATGGCCCTCAACACGCTGCTGCCCGAATCACCGATCGAGATCGATGAGAACTTCTTCTTCGGCAGCGCGCCTGCGAAGACGAGCCCGCCGGCGCCCGCGCAGCCCGTCAAGCCGGTCGCGCCCGGTTCTTATCGCGCAGGCGCCGTCGTGCTGATGAGCGACGGGCGGCGCACGACCGGCCCCGATCCGATCAAGATCGCGAAGCTCGCAGCAGAACGCGGCGTCAAGGTCCATACGATCGGCTTCGGCGCAGCCGCGGGCGGCATGGCGAGCATCGAAGGCCGGTCGATGTTCATGCGCTTCGACGAGACTGCCTTGCGGGCCATAGCCGGCATTACGGAAGGGCAATATACCCATGCCGGCAACGCCGCGGACCTGCACAAGGTGTATGCCGAGCTCACGACGAAGCTCGTGCTCGAACGTCAGGAGACCGAGCTCACCGGCATCTTCGGCGGCGCGGCGGCGATGCTGGCAACGATCGCGGCGATGCTTTCCCTGCTCTGGTTTCACCGCACGAGCGGCTGAGTTCCGAGCTGCCTCCTGCGCCTGGATGCGTCTGGTATGGGCTAGCAGCCCGTCGGCTCCGCGGCGGGCGCCAAGCGCACCTGATGCGCCCGGCGGTGCAGATACAGGTCGAGGGCGATCTTGGCCGCCACCACAAGCAGCAGCACAGGCACAACGCTGGCTGCCCTGGACATGATCACGACGAACGTGCCGGCGATCATCGCGACATGCAGAACGAGGATGCGCCGATAGGGATCGAACATGATCTCCTTCACTTCGCGCCCCCGATCCTCGTTGCCGATGAAGTGGTGGACGAACGTGGACAGGCCGTGGCCGACGAAGAATCCGAACAGCGCCAGCAGCATCTCCGGGCGCTCGCTTGCGATCCATAGCAGGATGCCGGTCAGGTCCTGAAAAATGACGAAAGGCACAGGCCATTCCACGTCACCGACATAGGATCGGATGTCGACCGACGCCCCGCTCAACTCGCCGATGCCCATAAGCACCATGCCGTGGCCGGCGCAGAAGAAGCCGTAGTGGAACAGGAAGAACAGGCCGGGCGCGAACAGGGTGGTCCAGCCGCCGACGCGGGCCATGCGCACATAGGTGAAGGTGCCCACCACGAGGTTCTCGAGCCAGTACGTCAACAACAAGGTCATGGCATCCCAGTCGAAGAACAGCACGCCGACCAAGGGAATCAGGTTGGCGGCCACCAGCGCCTGGACCGGCAGCCGATCCGCGGTTGCCAGCGCAACCTCCGGCGTGCGAGGCGACGCTGCAAGACCGACTGCTGCCGCGGGCGAGCCGACTGCACTCACAGAAGCGCCAGACGTACCGCGGACGTCGAGCACCGGTGGCATGGGTACGGGAAAATCGAGCGCACTGCAGATGGCCGCGAGCAGTTCGGCCTCGGTCGACAAAAGTCGGTCATCGTGCCAGGCGACGGCTGCGAGCGCTTCGACCAGGCGGCGCCTATAGCCGGGGGCGGCGCAAGACAGCGCATCCAATGCCCGGTCGAGCGCCTCGGTGCGCATCTCGCCGCGCGGCAGCAGCTTCAAGTTGTCGATCGGCGCACGAATTGCGCCCCGCCGAAAGCCACCGCGGCTGCGGCCGGATCACGATGCCCCGCATGGGCAACGAGCGAAAGCACCACCGCGCCATGGCGGGACAGCTCGCCGGGGATGAGGCGCATCGGAGACGGTATTCGCGGGGCCAGCGCGTCTCGCAGCAGACGCAGCCGCACGTACTCGCCCAGGCTCAGGCGCCCGTCCGCGCGCGTGAGCGCATCACCCGCGGCGAGGAGGTCCTCGCCAGCACCCGACTGCAATTCTCGCAACGCACCGGTCGCAAGCTCGATCAGCGGCAGGCGCCAGCCTGGTGCCACGTCGACCGCAATGGCTGCGGCAACCGCGCGTGCAAACGCGTCGTCATAGCGCGTGGCCAGCATGGCAATCCGATCGGCCCGCTGTTCGGCGTTGCGCGAAAGCAGCAGCGCGAGCACGAGCGCCCGCGCCCCCGATGACGTGGTCACCGCGCGGCGAAGCGCATCCGGCAAGGTCTCGATAAGTTCATGCGCTGCCTCCACCTGCGCGGCGGCCGGCGCCCCGATACGCGCCCCATAGGCCTGCGGCGTTGGCGTCGCGCCCGGTGGCGCAGCAGCGAAGCCCGCGGCGAGCGTTTCAATCGGGGCGGCCACAGAACTCGCCGCCGGCACGGTTGCCGACGGCATGACGACACCCCCCCGGCGCCCTTCGATGCGACGGATGCGCTCGGCCAGCGGCGGATGCGTGGCAAACCAACCCGCGAAGCTGCGTCCGGCATGGAACAGCATACGGCTCACCACGTCGGCGCGCGCGTGGGCGAGCCCCGTGCTCTCTGCAGCGAGCTTGCGCAAGGCGCCGGCCACGGCCGACGGATTGCGGGTGAACTGCACGGCCGAGGCATCGGCCAGGAACTCGCGCTGACGCGAGACGGCGGCGCGAATCAACCGCCCGGCCAGCACCCCGACATATCCTGCGACGACCAGAGCAGCCCCGAGCGCGACCATGCCGCCGCGATGCCTGCCCGACGACCGACCGCCGCCGCTTCTGAGCAGAAGCCGCCCGCCGGTGGCGAGCATGAACAGACCGTGCAGGACGCCGATGAGCCGCAGATTGAGGCGCATGTCGCCGTTGAGGATGTGGCTGAACTCGTGCGCGACCACCCCTTGCATCTCGTCGCGCGTAAGCTTCTCCAGCGCGCCGCGGGTGAAGGCGACGACCGCTTCCTGTGGTCGGGCGCCTGCGGCAAAGGCATTGACGCTGCCTTCGCTAACGAGCACGTATACCGGAGGAGCAGGAATTCCGGCGGCCACGGCCATCTCGTCGACGAGATTGAGGAGGCGCCGCTCTGCAGGGTCGGTGGCCGCGCGCGGCACGAGTCTGCCCCCGATCGATCGAGCGACCGCCGCGCCGCCCTGCCCTGCGAGGTTGCACACGCAGGAGCTTGCCTGGCGTCCTGCGGGCTTGATGATGCCCTGCGACGCTTAACGGCTCGGGCCCGCGTATCTCAAGGTGGAGGATACGCAGCCTGCCGGCCCCGCCAGCGTATTCGCGGCCTCGATGCAGGAGTATCCCCGGCGGAACGTGATCTTCGAACCGGTTCCGCTTCGAGTCCCCTCCCGTCGCCCGGAATCGGCGACAATCGATCGGCAGGCGCATCCCACGCATATCGCAATGTGGACGCAGGTCCTCGATCAACCAGGGAGGAGCAGCATGGACATTCCGGAGAGAATCGTCGAAGACAAGGTCGTGATCGTCACGGGCGCCGGCGGCGGCATCGGCTCGGAGATCGCGAAGATGATGGCTCAGCAGGGCGCGAAGGTCGTGGTCAACGACATCGGCAGCTCGGTCAACGGCGAGGGACGCAGCACCGGCCCCGGGCAGGCGACCGTCGATGCCATCCGCGCGCAGGGCGGCGAGGCCGTTCTGAACACCGACAGCGTGGCTCAGTGGGACGGCGCCCAGCAGATCGTCCAATGCGCACTGGACACCTATGGACGCATCGATGCGGTGGTCAACAACGCGGGCATCCTGCGCGATGTCATGTTCCACAAGATGACGCGCGAGGACTGGGATCTCTGTCTGGGCGTCGTGCTGACCGGTTCGGCCTATGTGAGCCTTGCCGCCGCACCGCACTTTCGCAAGCAGAACGGCGGCGCGTTCGTGCACCTGAGTTCGACTTCCGGCCTCATCGGCAACATGGGGCAGGCCAACTATGCCGCCGGCAAGATCGGCCTGGTCGGTCTGTCGAAAGGCATCGCCATCGACATGGCGGCGTTCAAGGTGCGTTCGAACGTCGTGGCACCGACCGCATTCACGCGCATGACCGAATCGATCCCGACGAAGACGCCCGAGCAGCAGGCGCGGATGGCGGCACGCGAGACGATCCCCGCGATCAAGAATGCGCCGCTGATCGTTTTCCTGTGCAGCGACCTCGCCAAGGACATCACCGGGCAAGTGTTCTATTCGCGCAAGAACGAGGTGATCCTGTTCAACCAACTGCGTCCGATCCAGCGAGCACACAAGGAAGGCGGCTGGACGCCGCAGGAAATCGCGAAGTACATGGTGCCCGCGTTCAAGACCTCGTTCCAGGCCGTGGACCAGACTCGCGACGTGTTCCAGGGCTATCTCCCGTAATCCGGAAATTCGGTGCCAGGCACGTGCCTGGCACCGAATTTCGCAGTTTGGTCGTCGACACGATCGAGGAGAACAACTCGCTATGCAGATCGCACGAATCTTCACGGCGGCATGCTGTATTGCGGCAGCCTTCGGCGCAGCCGCACAGTCTTATCCGAGCCGCCCCATCCGACTGATCGTCCCGTCCGCTCCCGGCGGATCCCCCGACATCGCCAGCAGACTGATCGCAACGGAGCTCACCCGACAGATGGGTCAGCAGGTGCTCGTCGACAACCGGCCCGGCGCCAGCGGACTGCTCGGCATCGACATGATGGCAAAGGCCCAACCCGACGGGCACACGCTGGGTCTGGTCACGTTCTTCATCTCCACCAGCCCGAGCCTGGTCAGGAAGCTGCCCTTCGACGCCATGCGGGATTTTCAGTGGGTTGTACATCAAACCACGGTGCCCAACGTCATCACCGTGCAGAACGCGCTGCCAATCACTTCGACGGCATCGCTGATCGACTACGCGAAGGCGAATCCGGGCAAGATCGCCTTCGGTTCGGTGGGTGAGGGCACGAGCATGCATCTGTCGATGGAGTTGTTCCAGAACATGACGGGGACGAAGATGCTGCACGTCCCCTATAAGGCTATCCAGATGGCGATCACCGATGTCGTTTCGGGGCAGCTGCAACTGGTGAGCGACAACATCGCCTCGGTGCTGCCGCACGTGAAGTCGAACCGGGTGCGGGCACTCGGCGTCACCACGTCGAAGCGCTCTCCCGCAGCGCCCGATTTGCCTGCAATTGCAGAAACGGTACCCGGCTACGAGATCGCCCCATGGGGCGGCTACGTGGTACCGGCCCGCGTGCCGCGGGAGATCGTGGTGCGCCTCAACGCGGAGATCAACAAGGCGTTGAAAGCGCCGCCCGTCCATGACCGCCTCACCTCACTGGGCAGCAACATCATCGGCGGTACCCCGGAGCAGTTTGCCGATCACGTCAGGCGGGAAATCGCGAAGTGGGCCGGCGTGATCAAGGCGGCAGGCATCGAGCCGCGATGAAAACTGTGCCAGGCACGTGCCTGGCACAGTTTTCGGGGTCAGTCGGGGGTGAGCTTCGCTGCTCTCGCGACCTTGCCGATCCGATCGTATTCTTCCCGGATGAAGCGCGCGAATTCGTCCGGCGTGGACGGTGCGGCCTCGGACGCGTTTTTCGCCACCAGTTGTTTCACCTCGGGCGTATTCAACATCCTCACAATAGCCGCATTCAGCTTCGCGACGATCGGCGCCGGCGTGCCGCGTGGGGCGACGATGCCGCCCCAACCGGTCGACTGATAGCCGGGCACGCCCGCCTCGGAAGCCGTCGGGATGTCGGGCAATTGCGCGGAGCGCTTGAGGTCGCTCACCGCCAATGCGCGCAGCCGGCCCGCCGCAATGTGCGGTAGCGTCGCACCCATCGGCGTGAACGTCCACTGCGATTCGCCTGCCACCACCGACATCACCGAGTGGCCTGCGCTCTTGTACGGGACATGCAACGTCTTGATGCCGGCAAGGGACGCGAACAGGGCGCCGGCGAGATGCCCGGAGGATCCCACGCCCGGCGACGCCATGGCGAACTGATCCGGCTTCGCCTTGAGAAGTGCGATCAACTCTTTCACGCTCGTAGCCGGGACCGAGGGATGCACGCACAGCAGACTCTGTCCCTTGTCGGTCAACGAGACGGGCACGAAGTCCCGAAAAGGATCGTAGGGGAGCTTCTTGTAGGTGTGCGGCGCGATTGCGAGCCCCGGCGCATTGCCGCGTCCGATGGTGTAGCCATCCGGGGTGGCCTTGGCGATGAGGTCGACGCCCAGCATGCCGCCCGCTCCCGGCCGACTGTCGACGATCACCTGCTGCCCGAGTTGTTCACCGAGCCCCTTGGCGATGATGCGTGCAAGCACGTCCGCGCTCGAACCCGGGGCGTTGGGAAGGATGTAACGAACAGGACGGCTCGGATAGCTTGCGGCGTCGTCCGCCGCACTGGCCGCGGCCGGCGTCATCCCCGCCGCCAGGACGACAACGCCCAATACGATGGCGCCCGCGTTGTACTGCTCCATGGCAGATCCTCCTCCGTTGGTGCGACCACGGGCCGCCTCAAGACAGAATAGGAAGAGTTGCCGATGCGAGCAAGGGAGGATCCACATTGTGTCCGGCGGAATCGATATGGCCGGGGCTATCCGCCACCCGCGGCACTCCGCGTACTGCGTACCGGGTGGTCATCGACAGTAGCGCACGTAACCCGATGGTTCGATTCATTGCCGAATCAGCACCCGGGGAACGTCCGTTCGCCTGCAAGTGTATATTCGCGGAAGGGCCCGGATTGCGTGGGCAACAACGTTCATACAAGGCGCCTCGTGCGCTTGCGTGTCAACTCAGAGGGAGTCACGACGATGATCAAATTCCTTGCGCGCCTTGCACTCGCCGCTGCGATGGGTGCCGCCGCGGGTGCCGCAAACGCGGCGGGCGGCGTATCGGTCACTCAGAGGGAAGCCTCCGCAATCACCGCCGGCATGAGCATCGCGGATGTACGTCGCGCCATCGGCAGGCCGGCGAGCGACGTTCAATACCGCCATGAACCCGGGCCAGTCTGGCTTTACCACGTCACCGATGCGATCGATCCGGTGTATCTCGAAATCTCGTTCGGCAAGGATGGCAAAGTCGTCAACGTCAGCCAGTATGTCGATCCGCGGGCATACACCGGGAAGTAGAAGCGTCGATCGCCGGGGGCAGGCGTATGATCGGTCGCTCCGTGAAATCGATGCACCGAGTTGCGCAACCTCCACCGACGAGACCCTGTCATGACGCCGACCGCCTCCGGATACCCGACGCCCCGTGCCCACACCTGGACCGTCACCGACTTTCGCTTCCACACCGGCGAGTCGCTGCCCGAGGTTCGCCTGCATTATCACACCGTCGGTGATCCCAAAGGGGAGCCCGTGCTCATCCTGCACGGTACGGTCGGGGCCGGCGAAGGCTTCCTCACACCGAAGTTCGCCGGCGAACTCTTCGGCCCCGGGCAGCCGCTGGACGCCACGCGATACTTCCTCATCCTGCCGGATTCGATCGGCGGCGGGCAATCGAGCAAGCCTTCCGACGGTCTGCGCATACGCTTCCCGCGCTTCAACTACGATGATGCCGTCCTCGCGCAATACCGTCTCGTCACCGAACACCTGGGCATCCGTCATTTGCGCATGGTCATCGGCAACTCCATGGGCGGCATGCAGGCATGGCTGTGGGCTCAGCAGTACCCGGATTTCATGGATATCGTCGTGCCCATGGCCTCCCTGCCGACGGCGATGTCGGGCCGCAACTGGATGATGCGTCGAATGATCATCGACGCCATCCGCAACGATCCCGAGTGGAACCACGGCGAGTACACCCGGCAGCCGCGCGGTGTGCACACCGCTTCGGTGTTTTTCAGCATCGCCACCAACGGCGGCAATATCGGTCTGCATCGCGCCGCACCCACCCGCGAGCAGGCCGATGCCTATCTCGACAAAGCCTTGGCCGCTCCTTTCTCCGGCGATGCGAACGACCTGCTCTACCGCTGGGAATCCTCGCGCGACTACGACCCCGAACCCGGCCTCGATCGCATCGAGGCACGGCTGCTCGCGATCAACTCGGCGGACGACGAGCGCAACCCCCTGGAACTGGGCGTCATGCAGAAGGCCATCGAGCGTATCCCCAACGCGAAGCTCCTCGTCATTCCTGCAAGCGCAGAAACCATGGGCCACAGCACCACGGGGAACGCGAAGTTCTGGAAGCGCGAAATCGCAGAACTGCTGGCAACGGCTCCGCGACGCAACTGAGCGCCTGGGCGATACGGCTACAACACGCCCTGGCCGAGATCCAGGCTGCCCTTCGCAAGGCTCAGGCGTAGTACGTCAGCCGCCCCTTCAGCCGTGCGCAGCGCACGCGACACCCGATAGAGCGCTTCGAGGGGATGGCCGACCGTGAGCGACTTGCCGCCCACGAGTTCGATCGCCGCATCGACCACCTCGCTCAGCGTCTGTGCGGCAAATACCTTGCACGCGATGCACTCGTTGATGACACCGGCTCCCGACTGCGCCAATCGCGCCGTTCGATACACCATGCTGCGTGCGGCAAACGTCTGGATGCGCATCTCGGCATAGCGCAAGCGAACGCCCTCGCGCGCTGCAAGCGGTTCACCCGAACGATGGACCGCGATGAGATGTGTATGGACGTGCTGTACGACCCAGCGCGCCAGTCCGACCGCACGTGCTGCGACCGCAAGCCGGGTATCGCCGATTTGCCCCAAAGCGCGAGGCAGACCTTCGCCTGGCCGCCCCACCATGCGATCGGCCGGCACTCGAACACCGTCGAACCGGAACGCGGCGTGGTGGCTGCCATCGAGGGTCTCGAAACGGTGTTCGATCGACACGCCCGGCGCATTCGTATCGATCACGAGCATCGAGCGCCCCTCACCCGGCACTTCGACGAGTACGTTCAGGAAATCGGCTTCCCCGCCGCGCGTCACGTACGACTTGCGTCCTTCGACGCGATAGTGACCGTCGCCCGTCGGCACCGCACGCGAGAAATGCTCGGCATCGTCCGGCTCGGTGAATGCGAATCCGGCACGCATCCGGCCGTCGATCAAGGGCGCGAGATACCGACTGCGCAATGGCTCTTCGCAGGCCGCGAGCACGCCCGGACCTGGCCCGAAAACGAGCCGATCGAAGCCGGTGTTGTATCCTGCGAGCGTATCGCGAACCACCGTCAAGGCGAGCGGACCAGCTTGCGTGCCGCCGAAGGCTGCAGGCTGCGTCATGCCGAAGAATCCCGCGGCGCGTGCAGCGGCGACGACTGCATCGCGGGTTTCGACAGAATCTGCGTTGGGCTGCATCGCCGAGGCTTGTCGCTGCGGCAGCAGGACGTCCACGGCGAATCGCTCGGCGCGCTCGCGCAGGGCGATCATTTCCGGCGGCAGTGATTCGGGCATGGCTGACAGACAGAATCGAGAAAACATGCATTGTCGTACGAATTCGGAGCGCCGAGTCGGTTCATGCTGAGCTACCGCCACGGCTTTCATGCCGGCAATCATGCGGATGTGCTCAAGCACTCGGTGCTGGTGTTCCTGCTCGACTATCTCTCGCGCAAGGCAAAACCCTGGCAGTTCGTCGATACCCACGCCGGCGCGGCCCGCTACGACCTCGCCAGCGAATGGGCGCGCAAGCATGCCGAGCACGCATCCGGCATTGCAAGACTCTGGCAGCGCGCGGACCTGCCGCCGGTACTCGCGGCGTATGTCGCGCATGTCCGCCGCCTGAATCCGGACGGCACCCTGCGGAGCTACCCAGGGTCGCCGCAGTTCGCGCTGCAATGCGCCCGGCGCGACGACCGGCTGCGCCTGTTCGAACTGCATCCGACCGAGAGCGACATACTCGCCTCGAATTTCAAGGATGTCGGATCGCGCGTGCTGATCAAAGCTCAGGACGGATACTCGGGACTCAGCGCCGTGCTGCCTCCGTCGAGCCGGCGCGGACTGGTGCTGATCGATCCGTCCTACGAAGAAAAGTCCGACTACGTGCAGGTCGTTGCCGTGCTGAAGGAAGCACTCAAGCGATTCGCCACCGGCATCTACATGGTCTGGTATCCGCTGCTGCAACGACCGGAAGCGCGCGGCTTCGCAGAATCGCTCGAGCGCATGGCCCAGGCGCAAGGCATCGACTGGCTGAACGTCTCGCTATGCGTGCACGCCCCTACGCCCGACGGTTTCGGCATGCACGGCAGCGGCGTGTTCGTCCTCAATCCGCCTTGGACGCTACCCGACGTCCTGAAGCCCACCCTGGCGTTTCTCGAGCAGGCCCTTCGTCAGGACGAAGGGGCCACTTCGAATCTCGACTGGCGAATCGGGTAGGACCGACACTGCGTGTAGGCATGCCTGTCGAATGCGCTCGATCGCATCACGATGGCATGGGCGTCACGACGAAGATCGCTCGACGATCTCGCGCAGCACCGGCCGCAAATGCTCCAGGAATCGTGCCGGATCCTCACTCATCGGGAAGTGGCCCAACCCTTCCATGATCGTCGCCTGCGTGCCGGCAATGCGGCGAGCGAGATCCCGCGTATCGTCCGGACTGCAGGAATAGTCGTACTCCCCCGAGAGCAGATAGAGCGGGCAGCGCTGCGTATCGATTTCGCCGACACGGGATCGAATGTCACCGTCCTTGGTGTAGAAGAAGAGGTCACCCTTGAACACGCCCGGCCCGCCTTGCATGTAATGCCAGAGCGTTTCCCAGCGATCGGCCTCGGGGCTCCCCGGCCCCACCAGGCCCGAAACGATGCCAGCGCACACTTCGCCGCCGTGCACGTCCGGCCGGTGCAACCATTCGAGGTCGTAGTAGGGATCGACGTGCGCGCCGGCCTGCAGGCCGATCAGCGCACGAAAGCGTTCTGGGTGTTCGAGCGCGAGGTGCAGCACGATGCGACCGCCAATGGAGCAGCCCATGACGACCGGACAATCGAGTTCGAGCGCATCGCATATGCCGAGTATCATGTCGACATAGTCGCTCGACGTCAGGCGGTAGTCCTGCTTATGCCAGCCCGCGGGCGGGGACGACTTGCCGTGCCAGGGCATGTCGAACGCGATGACCCGGTAGCGTTCGAGCACGGACGGATCGTTCATGACGCCTCGATACTGTCGCGTGTCCGCGCCGGCGGTGTGAAGACACAGCAGCGGAATCCCTTCGCCGGCCTCCTCGACGTAAATGCGATGCGGCTTGCCGAGAAGATCGAGATGCATGTAGCGGGCAGTAATCGGTTCGAAGCGAGACGCCATCATGCGATCTCCACGGATCGCAGGCTCGCCAGCACCTCCTTGAAGTACAGCAGGTTGGCCATGAACGGATGCAGGTCGCCCTCGATCCGGAGCACGCGCCGCTTGAGCATCGCAAACAGGTCGTGCGAACCCGGTCGCGGCCTCGCCTCCAGGAACCGATCCCATTCTTCCCGCGACGCGCGCAGGGCGAACGTCCAGGCGGGCATCACGAACGGACCGCGCTTGACCGAAACGATGCGTCCGGCGCAGATGTCGATCAGCCAGTGCTCGTCCGTCAGATCGATCAACAGTCGCACATCGACATAGCGGCCGCGATGGACCAGCCGCTCGTTGCCGTTGACCCGCGCTGCGAGTGCTTCCATGAGGGTCCTCCTCCACGAATGATCATAAGATAGCCGATTGTCGAAACCTCGAAGGAGCCCATGCATGACGACGCGAGCATCGTTGCGAGCCCAGGGCGAAGCCATGCGCCTGCAACTCTTCGGTACGCAGGCCCAACAGGTGCCGGCCGGCCTGTCGGCGCCCACCTTCCTGGAATTCCTCTCGGAAACCGAGTTCGGCATCGTCTGGTGCCGGCCCGGACTCGCACTTCCCGAGCGCATGTTGTGCACGCTGGCGACGCTCGCCTCGGTGCAGCGGCCCACGGCACTGACTCGCTACGTGGGTGCGGCGCTGAACATCGGTCTCGATCCGCGGGCGATTCAGGAAGCGCTGATTCAGATCGGCATCTATGCCGGCTTCGCGGCTTCGGAAGAAGCACTCGCAATCGCCGACCAGGTCTTCGCGGCCCGGGGGACGCGCGTACCGGAGCCGGAATCGAGGGACGACGCACTCGACGCGCTCACCGAGCGTGGCACGATGCTGATGCGTCAGCTGCATCGCGATGCCGGCGACAAGGGCTACGCCTCGCCAGACAACAAGGTAACCGGCGCGCTCTATCCGGTCGCGATCCAGTACGGCTACGGCGAGATATGGTTCCGCCCCGGCCTCACTCATCGGCAGCGAGTCCTCATCTCGGTGGCAAGCTTCACTGCACTGCGGCTCGAAGCCCAGACACGCAAGTTCGGCCAGGCGGCATTGAACATGGGCTGCTCCGCCGAGGAAGTGCGCGAGGCCGTGATCCAGACCGCGCCGTTCAGCGGTTTCGCGCCGGCGCTCAACGCACTGTCCGTGTTGAGCGACGTGCTCGCGGCTTGATTCGGCTGCAGGCAGTACACCTCCGGCGCATCAATACGGCGCAATCCGCCTCGACCAAGTATTCTAGGGTCCTGTGTCGGAGATTCGTGCCGTAAAAGCGTCGAGAATCGACGCCATACTTTGTCGGAAATCCTCGCCAGGGGTCCATCCTGGCTGTGGTTTCCTTCGCGTCTGGCGCCGATTTCGACACTTTTCCCACGCATGGGATCGATCGTAGCGACTTGCCCTTATGCCACGAATCTCCGACACAGGACCCTAGGAACCCCTCCCCCTGATCACCGGTTGCGATGAACGAACGCTGGGACATCTTCTGCAAGGTCGTCGACAACTACGGCGACATCGGCGTGGCCTGGCGATTGGCGCGCATCCTTGCAGACGAGCACGGCCTCGCTGTGCGGCTCTGGGTCGACGATCTCGCCAGCCTCGCCCGCATCTGGCCCGCGGCCTCCGACATCGAACCCATGCAGCGCCTGAACGGCGTGGAGGTGCGCCGCTGGAGCGTCCCCTTCCCAGCGTCGGACCCTGCCGACGTGGTCGTCGAGACGTTTCAGTGCGCGCTACCCGAGTCGTACGTGATCGCGATGGCCGCGAAGGAGAAGCCGCCTGTCTGGATCAATCTCGACTACCTGTCGGCGGAACCCTGGGTCAACGGCTGCCACAAGCTGCCATCGCCGCATCCGAGGCTGCCGCTCACCAAGTATTTCTACTTCCCCGGCTTCGATCGATCGACCGGCGGCCTGCTGCGCGAACTCCGGCTCGGGACCCAGCGGGCCTCCTTCCTCGGCAACCGCACCGCACTCACCGAGTTCTGGCATCGGCACGGGCTCGAACTGCCGGCAACGGACGAACTGCGCATCAGCCTCTTCTGCTATCCCACCGCCCCCGTGGCGGAGCTGTACACGATCTGGGCGCGAGGCACCACGCCCATCACGGTGCTCATGCCCGACGGGCCTGCGGCCGAATCGCTCTATCAACGGCTCGGCATGGACCCCGCCGAACGCGGCTGGATCCAGCACGGCAAGGCCCGCCTCAAGGCCATCCCGTTCACCGATCAGGCAGACTACGACCGGCTGCTGTGGGCCTGCGACGTCAACTTCGTGCGCGGCGAGGATTCCTTCGTGCGAGCCCAATGGGCCGTGCGACCGTTCGTATGGAATATCTATCCGCAGGGCGAGAACTCCCACTGGATCAAGATGCACGCGTTTCTCGACAGGTTCGAGGCCGAGCTCGACGAAGGCGCCCGAGCGGCGGTCCGAAATCTGTGGCGCGCCTGGAACGGCATCGTCCGTGCGTCGGATTTCAAGCTCGCGTGGGACGCCTACCTGGCTCACCGCCAGGTGATCGCTCGTCACACGACGAGCTGGGGGATGCGAATCTCCGGACACGAGGAACTCGCCGCCGGTCTTGTCAGATTCTGTGCCAGCGTAGGAAAATAGCCAGTTAACTCAGGGCCGGCTGTTCCCTCCTCGATCCATCCCTCCGGCTCCTCGCTCATCCCAAGAGGTTCGTTATGAAGGAAGCACAGGAATTTCGCTCCGGCAACGTGTTCATGCTCGGCAAGGAGGCCATGGTCATTTTGCGCGCCGAGTACAACAAGGGCGGTCGCAACGCCGCGGTCGTGAAGATGAAGTTGAAGAACCTGCTGAGCGGCGCCGTCTCCGAGACCGTCTACAAGGCCGATGAAAAGCTGGAACAGGTCGTGCTCGAGCGCAAGCAGGCCACCTATTCGTACTTCGCCGATCCGGCCTACGTATTCATGGACGCCGAATACAACCAGTACGAAGTAGACAAGGAAAGTCTCGGCGATGCCGTCGATTATCTCGAAGACGGCATGCCGTGCGAGATTACCTTCTACGACGAGCGCGCAATCTCCGTCGAACTGCCCACGACCGTCGTGCGCGAGATCACCTACACCGAGCCTGCGGTTCGCGGCGACTCATCCGGCAAGGTGCTGAAGTCGGCGAAGGTCAGCGATACCCTGGAAGTGCAGGTGCCCCTCTTCTGCAGCACCGGGGACAAGATCGAGATCGATACGCGAACGGGCGAGTACAAGCGCAGGATTACGGGCTGATGCCCGTCGAGGGGAAAGGAGAAAAGGGAAGCTAAGGATCTCCGGCGCTGGCACCGGCAAATTCAGAGTGTCCCGCGTTCAGGAGCGGCGGCGGCTTCCGGCCTTTCTCTCTTCCCTTCTCCCATTTCACCCGAAAACTGTGCCACGCACAGTTTTCGGTCTCAGCGAAAATGCGGAATGATCTTCTTCGCCGCCAACTCCATCTGCCGATAATTGTCCAGCTCGTCGGTCGACAAGAATCCCAGCATGAAATGCTGTACCCCGGCAGCGATGCGATCCTCGATGCCCTTGATGACATCGTCCAGCGTGCCGGTCAGGCACAAGCCCTTCGCAACATCCTCGGCGCTGCGCTGAGCCGTCGCATATTTGCCCAGGTTTTGCACGGCGACCGCGAGGGCTTCCTTCGGATCCTCCGCGATCGAGGTCGGCTGCGCGACGCCGAAGCGGAACTGACTCACGTCGCGGCCGGCCGCCTCGACATGCTGACGCACGATCGCATTGCTCTCCTTCAGCCGCCGCACCGTGAAGAGATAGGGGTACCAGCCGTCGCCCAGCGTGCCGGCCCGCTTCATCGCGGCATCGCTGCGGCCCGCAATCCATATCGGCGGACCTCCGGCCTGGATAGGATGCGGCAAGAGCGTGGCGTCCTCGAACTGAAAGATCTCGCCCTGGTGGGTGACATGCTCTTCGGTCCATAACCGTCGCATCAGCGGCAACATCTCGTTCGCGCGCTTGCCGCGGGTTTCCACCGGCACATTCAGGATGTCGTACTCGATGCGCGTGCCGCGTTGACCGCTGATGCCGATGCCGAGGTCGAATCGACCGTCGGAAATCTGATCCACCGTCGCGACGAGCTTGGCCAGCATGACGGGATGGTAGAGCGGCGCGATCACGATCCCGCTCATGACCCGAATCTTCTTCGTGGAAGCGGCTGCGGCAGCGAGCACCGGCAAACAAAGATTGCGGGGAATCGGCGGGTTGCCATCCTGCACGTGCTCGCCCATGGCCAGCCGGTCGTATCCCAGGGCCTCGGCGCGCTGTGCAAATTCTGCGATGTTCTTCGGGGCGATCTGGTTGATCGAACACCCGAACGTCACGTTCGGCGCTGCCATGTGTCTCTCCTCTCCTTCGCGTCGGAATCAGGTTGCCCGCCCGCAGGAACCGAAAGAATGCGGCAGGCACCGAGCCTGCAGTCTAACCGATCCCTCGTCGATCCACGGCCTCGCGGCGGTCGCGCCTTGCCTCCCGGCGCGTTCGATGCCAGCATCGGTCACCCGCAGCCCTCGCTGCGCAGCCGTTCAGGATTCGCGACTCGCTGTGATCGCGAATCGATGGCCAGAACCCCGAGCGACGCTCGCCGCCGCTCATCACACACTCAGAGGAGATATCGATGTCCCGCAGATACGCCGGACTGACCCCTTACGAGGGGTACGAAGACATGAACATCGAGAAGAAGGACGGCGTTGTGGTGGTGACGCTCAATCGGCCGGAGCGCCTAAACGCCCTTTCGCCGGCGATGCGGGTCGGACTCAAGCGCATCCTCGAAGACGTGAACGACGACGACGACGCCAAGGTCATGGTCCTCACCGGCGCGGGTCGCGGCTTTTGTTCGGGCGCGGACATGGCCGCGAACCGTGACGGCGGGCCGCCGCCCAGTCGCCTGGAGATCGAGGAATCGCGCTTCGGCTGGATCAACCGGTTCCGCACCATGCGCAAGCCGATCATCGCAGCGGTCAACGGTGTCGCCGCAGGCGGCGGCTTCTCTCTGGCACTGGCCTGCGACGTTCGCATCGCCTCGGATCAGGCGCGCTTCGTCTCGGCCTTCATCCGCCGCGCGATCCTGCCCGACCAATGTGCCACCTGGCTTACCCCGCACCTCATCGGCACCTCACGCGCCCTGCTGCAGTTGTGGTTGAGTGACGAGATCAAGGCCGACCACGCGCTTCGCATCGGCATGGCGGACGAGGTCGTGCCGCACGACACGCTGATGGAGCGCACGATGGAACTCGCGAACCGGCTCGCGAAAGGCCCCTCGATCACGATCGAACTCACCAAGCAGGCCGTGTATCACGCGATGGGCTCGTCGCTCGAATCGCACGCCGAGTACGAGGAGAATCTGCTCAACAAAGTGCATCACACCGAAGACGTCACGGAAGGCCGTCTGGCATTTCGCGAGAAGCGCGCGCCGAACTTCAAGGGCCGCTAACGCGAATCGGGGCCGATGTCGGCCCCGATCTTCCTGCGGTCGAACGTGGGAGCACTCCCGGCGAGGTGTACCGCTACGTTCGAGTGCGGACGCCTGTGACCGAGCGCTTCCTGCGAGTTCCGGCCCAAAGTACCCCGAGCCCCGCGAGCAACAGGAGTGCGGCTTTCGGTTCCGGCACCGGCTGCGCAGACATGCCCACCGTCAATTCGAAATCCGGATCGACGCCGAAGGGCACTTCCATCCGATAGAGTACATCGAGCGTATAGCTGTCGCCGCTGTGCAGGGGGATAGCCGCGGCCGGAGAACCCGGCAGCAGCGTGGCAATGACGCCGTGCCCGAGCGAAGAGATCTTTACGTCGAACGTCTCGTAGGGCAACGCCGGACGCAGTGCGCCGACGTGCATCGTACCCAGATAGGACCCGGCGACTCCGAATGGGTCGAGGTAGAAGCTCGCCGTCGCAATCAATTCGACGATTGCCGCGGCCGGATCGCCGGCGACGGCGTAAGCACTGACAGCGCTTGCCGTACCGGAGGCGGCGAAAGTGAACACGTCCGGCGCGGACAGGCTGCCAAGCAGCACGGACAACTCGATGGTCCCGCTCGCCTGGTCCTTGAGATCGCCGAGCGCCGGCATGATGGCACTCGACGTCGAATAGGCGAGAGGCACATCAGGATCGTCGACGATGCCGGTGACCGGTGGCGGACTGTCGGTGAGCGTGAGCGTGCTGCCCTGGAACTGTGTCAGCGCCTTCGTGTAGACGTGGACGCGGTTGTGTGCAAACTCGTTGACAGGCCCCGCCACGACCGCTGATGCCGCTGCCGCCAGCGCGACGGCAACGATGAACTCCCCCACGCGTTTCATGGAATCTCCCGTGTATCGACACAATGCTTCATTCGTATCACCCGCCTGCGGATGTTCGCGTCATCGTCTCGGCGTTACCAGGCACAAGTTCATTCAGCCGATGAAGTGGTCGACGCCGACATCGATGCCGCTCCAGGATGACCGAAGAATCCGCGCCCGCCCGATTCACCTCACCCGCCCACAGTGCGGTTGCACTATCGAGCACGCCGCATCTCGAAGTGCGCCTTCGCTGCGCGCTCGATCGCCACTCTCAGAGCGGTGAACCGCTCGGCCTGATTGACCGTCTTGCGGGTCAGCAGCGTCACGGGTCGGGCGGCCTGACGCAGAACGACGTAGCGGTTCGCTGGCAATCGCGCCTCTCGTGCCAATCCGAGCGGTACGAGGCCGTCGCCGAAGCCCGCCTTCACCATCTGGATGGCTGCGCTGAAGGTTTCGACCGGCAAACGCGGCCAGGTCAGTAACTCGGGATGATGGACTCGCAGCAGCGGCTCGATGGCTCGCCAGGTCATGGCAGTGGGTTCGATGGTAATGAGCGAGGGTATGGTGCGGCGACGACTTGGCTTCTCCCCTTGCACCAACACCATCGGTTCCTCGATGACGGGGTAGTGCACGAGGTCCTTGTATGCGGGAACTTCGGTCACCATCCCTATGTGGTAGCGCCCCAGACGTACGCTCTCGATGACGAGCACGCTGCGATGGACGTGCAGATCGAGACGCACGTTCCCGACGCTGCGCAGCGCTGCTGCAACGACCTGCGGCCCCCAGGAGGCCGCGATCGAATCCGCCATCGCAAGGGAAAAGGCGGCCGAGGTCTCGCTCGCTACCGCATCGGTCACGGCTTGCAGGTCCGCCAGCAGCGGCCGGGCACGCTCCAGCAACGTGCGGGCATCCGTGGTGAGCCGCAGTCGTCGCCCCTCGTGCTCGACGAGGCGCTTGCGCACGGCACGCTGCAGTGCCTGCAACCGCTTCGTCACCGCCGACTGCGTTAGGCGCAGCCGCGTCGCCGCCTCGCTCACGGTGCCGAACTGGGCGAGCGCGGCGAGCGCTTCGATACCCGGCAATGTATTCCTGGACATACTCAATTGTATTCCAACCATTCTCGCTTTTCCGCGCCTAGGATGACGGCATCGCGTTTTGCGGGGTGTCCCATGATCACGACCGAATCGACGGCCGCCCTGGCCGAATCCATCCACAGCAGAATGGCCGAACGACTGCGCACGATACGCGAGCGCATCGGACGCCCGCTCACGCTGTCCGAAAAGCTCCTGCTCGGCCACGTGCAGTCTCCCGGGACGCAGGCGCTCGAGCCGGGGGCAAGCTACCTGCGCATCCTGGCGGACCGCGTCGTCCTGCAGGACGTGCTCGGCCAAACGGCTTTCCTCCAGTTCATGCAGACGGGCCGCAACCAGGTGGCCATTCCGGTCACCGTGCACTGCGACCACCTGATCCGCGCTCACACCGGCGCGCGTGACGACCTGCGCACCTCGCTCGCCGAGAACACCGAGGTCTACGAGTTCCTCAAGTCTGCGGCGCGGCGTTACGGCGCCGGCTTCTGGGAACCGGGGGCAGGCATCATCCATCAGGTGGTGCTCGAACAGTACGCATTCCCCGGACAAATCATCTTCGGCACCGATTCGCATACACCCAATGCCGGCGGCCTCGGTGCGTGCGCGATCGGCGTGGGCGGCGCCGAGGCCGTCGAAGCAATGTCCGGGATGGCGGTCGAACTGCTGTATCCGAAGCGCTTCGCGGTCTACCTCACCGGCAAGCTCGGCGGCTGGACAGCTCCGAAGGACGTCGTGCTGTACGTGCTCGGGCAACTCACCGTGTCGGGTGCCACCAATGCGATCGTGGAGTACATCGGCCCGGGCGCTGCTTCGATCAGTGCCACGGGCAAGGCCACGATCTGCAATATGGGCGCCGAGATGGGTGCAACCACGTCGCTGTTCGCATACGACCAGCGCATGGCCACCTATCTTGCCGCCAGCGGCCGCCCGGACCTCGTCGCGGCCGCCGAGCAGCATCGGTCCCTGCTCGTTCCTGATCCGGAGTGCGAAGCCGAGCCCGAGCGGCACTACGATCGCGTCTTGCGCCTCGACCTGTCGACGCTCGAACCGCATGTTTCCGGCCCCCACTCACCGGACCGCTCGCGTCCGCTGTCGGCATTCTTGCGCGAGCTGCGGGAACAGGCGCCCAACGAAATCGCGCCACTCAGAAGCGTATTACTCGGCAGCTGCACCAACTCGTCGTACGAAGACATGAGTCGCGCGGCCGATGTTGCCGCACAAGCCGCGCGTCAGGGAGCGCGCGCCGAACCGCCCCTCTTCGTCACGCCGGGCTCGGAGCGAATCCGGGCCACGATCGCCAAGCACGGGCAACTACGGACGATGGAGAACGTCGGCGCGCGTGTCCTTGCCAACGCGTGCGGGCAATGCATCGGTCAATGGCAACGCACGGATCCGACCGACGGCAAGCCGAACTATATCGTCACGACGTTCAACCGAAACTTCGTGGGTCGCAACGACGGACGCAATGAAACCATGAATCTGATCGTGAGTCCGGAACTCGCTATGGCATTCGCCATCGCCGGACGCGTCGACTTCGATCCGCGCCACGACGCGGCAACGACATCCGACGGCCGTACCTTCAAGCTCGCACCGCCAGCCGTTGCCCCCGAAGTTCCGCAGGACGGACTCGCGGCACCGGGGAGATTTCATCCGCCCACGCTCGATGGCGCACAAACGGACGTGGCGATTGCACCGGACAGCCGACGACTGCAGCGGCTGGCGCCCTGGCCGCGATGGGACGGAAGGGACTTCGTCGAGATACCCGTGCTGGTGAAGGTCAAGGGCAAGACGACCACCGATCAGATCTCGCCCGCGGGACGCTGGCTCGAACTGCGCGGGCACCTCGATCGCTTCAGCGACAACTTCCTCATGGGCGGGATCAATGCATGGACCGGCGAGCACGGCGTCACCCGGAACATCGTCGAAGGCACGGGCACGGATTCAATCGCGAACGTGGCGCGTCGCTATCGGTCGCTCGGCCTGCGCTGGGTGGTGATCGGCGATGCGAACTACGGCGAAGGCAGCAGCCGCGAGCATGCGGCCCTCTCGCCTCGATTGCTGGGCGCCGCGGCCATCGTCGCACGCAGCTTTGCGCGCATCCATGAGTCGAACCTCAAGAAGCAAGGGCTGCTGGCGCTGACCTTCGCCGATCCCGACGACTACGATCGGATCGAAGAGGGTGACCGTATGAGCCTGCTCGGTCTCGATGCGCTCGCCGCGGGACGCCCGGTCACATGTCGCATCGTGCATCGCGACGGCAGGCATCTGGAGCTCGAGCTGCGCCACAGCTACAGCGAAGAACAACTGGGCTGGTTCCGGTCGGGATCGGCGCTCAATTGCCTTCGTGAATCGACACGCGCTTAAGGCAGCTCCGAGCGCCCGGTGATCGATCACCGGGCATGCACCACTGCTGATCAGGCGAGGCAGGCTTCGAGACCGGCTTCGAAGCTTGCCCTCGGCAGCTTGCGGCCAATGAACACGAAGACGCTCTCCCGCGCTTCGTCGTCCTGCCAGGGCTTGCCGAAGTCGGAGGCCGCAAGCATGTGCACGCCCTGAAAGACGATCCGCCTGTTCACTCCCTCGGCGTTGAGCACACCCTTGTAGCGCAGCATGTCCGGTCCGTGGCGCTCGACCAGTCCGGATAGAAACGATTCGAGCGCAGCCATGCGAAACGGTCGGGCGCTCCGGAAGACGAACGAACCGATGTCCGCATCGTGCTCGTGCGATTCCTCGTCGAGAAACCCCGGCTCGATTTTCAGGATGTCGTCCAGGTTGAAGCCATGCACGTCGAGCAGATCGCGGATATCGGTCAACCCGAAGTGCGCCCGGGCGATCGATGCGCGCGGATTCATGCGTCGCAGTCTTGCAGTCAAAGACTCGACGGCTTGCACCGAAACGAGGTCGCATTTCGACAGAAGGATCCGGTCGGCGAACGCGACCTGCTCCTGCGCTTCGTGGTTGAGATCGAGCTGCGACGGTGCGTGCATCGCGTCGACCACGGTCACGATGGCGTCGAGCCGATAGTGGCGCAGTACCCTATCGTCGACGAAGAAAGTCTGCGCGACCGGTGCGGGATCCGCGAGGCCGGTGGTCTCGATGATCACACGGTCGAACGCGAGGACGCCCGCGCTTCGCTTCGCTGCCAGATCGCCGAGGATGCGCACGAGATCACCCCGGACCGTGCAGCAGATGCAGCCGTTGTTCATCTCGACGATCTGCTCGTTGCCATCGCGAATCAGCAATTCATTGTCGATGCCCGCTTCGCCGAACTCGTTCTCGATGACGGCAATACGCTCACCGTGCGCTTCGTGCAGGATGCGGTTGAGCAGCGTCGTCTTGCCGCTGCCGAGAAAGCCGGTGAGTATGGTTGCGGGAAGGAGTGCGTCAGGCATCGGCGCTCGATCCTCGGGGTCGCCGGAATTGAATCAAAGGAGAACTGCGCAGCGAGTACCTTCTCGCCGGACCTGCGGAAGAGTTCAGTTCACGCCTCACCGTTCACCCTTCGCAGCTCACACCACACGTGCTTCCGCAATCCCGATGAGACTATCGCGCGTGACCAACGTCTTCAGCCGCTCCTCGTCCCAGCCTTGCGTGCCCGTGGGGCGGCGCGGCAGCACCATATAGCGCATGTCCGCATTGCTGTCGCGAACGTGGATGGCCACATGCTCGGGCAGATGCGTGCCGAACTCTTCCAGGATCTTGCGCGGCTCACGCACCGAGCGCGCACGATAGACCTTGTTTCGATACCACGCGGGCGGCTGACCGAGAAGCGAACGCGGATAGCACGAACAAAGCGTGCATGTGATGAGGTTATGAACCTCTTCGGTGTTCTCGACGACGACGAGTTGCGCTTCGCCGATCTTGATGCCGAGTTGCTCTGCGGCTTCCGAGCCGCTCCGGATCAGATCCGCCTTGAACACCGGATCGACCCAGGCACGGGCCACGATGCGCGCACCCAGATGCACGCCCGGCGCTTCCAGCCGTTCGATCTCGCGCCGCACCTGCGAGGCGGTGATGATGCCTTTGTCGATCAGCTCGTCACGCAGCGCATCGCTCAGCAATGCGTAGTACCCGGGAGGGCCGCCCTCTTCGCGATCCAGCAGAACCTTCGCGCCCAGATAGGCAGTGCTGTCGCTGGTCATGTGCCTGTCCTCTGTTCGACGATTGCCGCCGGTGTCAGCCAGTGTTCGTAGATCTCGATGAAGAGTCGGTCGCTCGCCGGGCCACTGTATTGCGGCCACAGATGATGCTGATCGAATTCCACCTGATAGAGATGCACGACCGGGCCGTTGGCACGACCATAGGCGAGATCCTCGGGATTGAGGTAGGGACCGCACCAGCGTTCGACGATTCCTGTCCTGCCGCGTACATAGGCAGGCACTCGCAAGTGCCCGGCGACCGGCAGATCGAGAACCTGAACACGCGCTCCGGGCGCGAAACGCGGCTTTGTCGTCATGGCTGCGCATCCCCGGCCTGCTGCCTGCGCAGCGCCTCCACGCGCGCTTCCAGCGCAGCGCGATCGACGACGCCCTTCTCTTCGAGGATGCGGACCATCGCTTCCAGTCGGCGCTCATAGAACGTCAGCTGACCGTAGATGTCCTCGCCCATCGTTTCGAACCCGCGCCGGATCTCGTCGAGGGAGGCGAGCCGGCGCGAGCCTTCGCCGAGCAGATTCCGAACGGCTTCAGACTGCTTCTCCCAGAAATGCCACGGCTCCTCGGTCGGCAGGAAGCGCCCGGCCGGAAAGCCGCCGATGTCGTGATATCCGCGCTCGGCCATCACCTGATGTCCGTGGGCTTGAGGATCTTTTCGCGCACGTCGATGCGCTCCTTCAATACACCTTCCTTCTGGAAGACATCCACCAACGCCTGATAGGAGTTGAGATCGGTGTCGTTCAGTTCCTTCCACGGCCGCAGGTAGGGCTTCGCAACGATACTCACCTGATCAGGTTTGATGGCCGTGTACTTGGGCAGGATAGCGCGGTACTTGTCGAAGTCGGTCATGGCGAGTCGGGTCGCCTCGTCGAGCACTTCGACGATCTTCTTCGCGACCGCCGGGCGCTCCTTGATGAACTTGGTGGTCAGCACCGACACGCCCGAATAGAAGGGATCGGCGATGAACATCGCCACCGGGTTGGTCATCGCGCGCTTCGCGACCTTGGAAGCCACCGCGATCGATCCTACCGGTTCGAGCGAAAGCGTTGCGTCGACCGAGCCGGCCACGACGCCCGGCACCTGCAATCCGACCGCAAGCTCCTGCAGGCGCAAATCCTTGTCGGGATCCAGGCCGTTCGCCCGCACGATGTAGCGGGAGATCGTTCGCCATTGAATGCCCGGCAGGTGGCCGAGCGACTTGCCTTTCAGATCCTTGAACGACTGGATGACGGCATCGTTCTTCACAATGAGACCGTCGTTGATGAGATTGACCTTGATGCCGCCACCCTGCAGGCCGAAGACCTTGAACGTACCCGGATAGCGCGCTTCGGCAAGCATCGCGATGCCAGCCGCAGCACCCGGTGGCCCGAAATCGGCCTGCCCCGACACCAGGGAATCGATGATCTGGTTCGGATTCTCGAACCGCACCGAATTGATCTCGATGCCCGCCTTGTCGAACAGCTTCTCTTCCATTGCGATGTAGTAGGCCGTGGTCTGCATGATGGGCAGCCACGATGCCGTGACGCGCTCTTTCTTCTGTGCCGACGCCGGCGCTGCAAACCCGATCGTGACGAGTGCGGCGAGCGCCAGGATGCGTGCCTTCATTGAGAAATCTCCTTGTTCATTTTCCTGCCCATTTGACGAAGCGCTTCTCGATGCCGAGGAACAGAAGGTTCAGGCCGTAGCCCAGAATGCCGGCGGCAAGTATCGATGCGTACATCTGCTGCAGATCGAAAACCTGCTGCGAATCGATGATGCGTCGGCCGAGACCGCTGGACGAACCGATGAACATCTCGGCCACGATGATGACCACCAGCGCCATCGACACGCCTACGCGCAGACCGACGAACGTCTGCGGCAGCGATTCGAAGAACATCACGTGGCGCAGCACCTGTGGGCCCGAGGCGCCCATCACCCTCGCAGCAAGTAGTCGCGTCTGGCGCGAGTTCATGACGCCGTAGGCCACGTTGAAGACGATGACGAGCCATGCGGCGAACGCGGCCACCGCGATCTTCGAGAACTCCCCGATGCCGAAGATGAGCAGGAACAGCGGAAACATCGCCGTCGCCGGCGTGGAGCGAAAGAAGTCGATCAGAAACTCGATCGAGCGATAGACGACCTGATTGGCACCGAGAACGATGCCGATCGGTATGCCGCCCACGCAAGCGATGCCGAAGGCATAGAGCGTACGCAATCCGGTTCCTGCGAAGTCGCCCCACATCGAGCCGGTGGCGAAACCCGTGACGAGCGCCCATAGCGTACTGAACGGATCCGGCAGGAGCTTCGGACTCACCCACTTCGCGGCATACGCTGCCCACCAGAGCAGCACGAGACCCACCGGGCCCACGGCAACCAGTTTGATCCGGTGACGGCGGACGAGATCCTCGATCACGATGCCCGCCGAACTTCGCGCTGAAATATTTCGAGGCACCGACGCTTCGTTTCGACGAAGCTTCGCTCGGAGAGCGTATCGGCCGTACGAGGCCGCGGCTCGTCGAACCCAATCACCTCGGCGATTCGGGTCGGCCGCTTGCTCAGCAGATAGATGGAGTCGGCGAGGTAAACGGCCTCTTCGAGGTCGTGGGAGACGATCACGGTCGTCACGGCAGCCCGCTGAAAGACGCGTTGCAGCTTGTCGCGTATCGAAAGCGTGGCTTCGTAGTCGAGCGCGGAGAACGGCTCATCGAGGAACACGACTTCCGGCCGAGGAGCGAGCGCGCGCATGATGGAGACCAACTGCTGCTGGCCGCCGGAAAGCTCCCAGGGATAGCGGCGAAGATCGAACTGAACATCGAACTCCGCCATCAGTTCTTCGACTCGGCGCTGCGCATCCGCCTTGCTCCAGCGGGCGATCTTCAGCGGATAGAGCACGTTCTCCCGTGCCCGTAGCCAGGGAAAAAGCGCATCGCGGTAGTTCTGGAATACGTAGCCGACGACCGTCTGCCGCAGCGTCTTGCCATCGAAGAGCACTTCGCCAGCATCGAGCGGGATCAACCCGCAGATCATGTTGATCAGTGTCGATTTGCCGCAGCCGTTCGGGCCGAAGAACGTGATGACCTTGCCGCGAGGCAGATCCAGATCGAAGTTGTCGTAGAGCGGCTGCCCGGCGAAGCTCTTGCAGAGGCCCCGCACCGTAATGTGCGTGCGAGCCTTCGGCGCAGGTTCGAGTTGCCGCAACGGCGATGCAGCGGTCATGGCGAGCGCCTCGAAGCGCCGATGGACCGATACCGATTTCCGCTCGGCCACCGGCACGATGGTTCGACCTCGAAGGCAGGACAGGCACGGATCGCTCGCACAACTTGTATCCAGGATGGTATACACGACAGCGGACTGTCGAGCAGAATCCGTGCCTAGCGTTCAACTCACTGAATTGCCGTCGCTTTAGTGAATCGAATCGGGTCTCGTCAGCGAGGGGGCATGTGCGGAGGGCACTGCGGGAGTGCAAGACCGGAACGTCATGTCACCGAATGGTGCCCGAGTCCATCGACTTGTATCGCTGAACCTCGGATGCGCACGCTCCTGCGCAACTCGACCTCTCCGCTTCGACGCAGCGCCGACCCCGGGGAAGCGCCGACCCTGAGTCGACCTCGGGGTCGACTCAGGGTCGGCAGATCAAATCTCGAACGTCACGCGTCGATATCGGGCCCGACGACCTGCACTGCGCCGGCAAACACCAACAGCCCACGCGAGGAGAATATCCGCGATGCGGCCGGCGGTCACCATGACGGGGCGACGAACCTACTGATCCGACCGCGCCCCGGCCAGCTTGATCGCCTGGGCGTACTTTTCGATGTCGGCGGCAATTACGGCCTCGAACTCCTTCGGCGTGTTGCCGATCGCGAAACCACCCTCCCGGTCGATGAAGCCCTTCATGGTGGGGTGCTTGAGAATCGTGAGGAGGTCGGCGTGCAGTTGAGTGACGATCGATTGCGGCGTGCCACGCGGCACCCAGAGCGCGAACCAGTTGTCGGTCTCAAAACCGGGATACATCGAGTCGAGTGTGGGAAGCTCAGGAAGCGACGGCGCGGGACGCTTGGTCGAAGTCGCCAGCCCGCGCAGTCTTCCCTGTTTGATATGCGGGGTTACGCTGAACGCGGCAATGAAACCCAGGTCCGCCTGCCCGGTCATCAACGCCGTGATCGACGGCCCCGCTCCCTTGTAGGGAATGTGCAGGATGTCGAGGCCGGACATGCGCGCAAGAATCAGCCCGGACAGGTGGCTCGTCGTACCATTGCCGTTCGAGCCGAAGTTGATGCCGCCCTTCGTACGCTTGGAAAGCGCGATCAGCTCTTTCACGTTTTTCGCGGGCACCGAAGGATGTACGGTGAGGATGAGTGGGGAACCGGCAATCTGCGAGATCGGGAGGAAGTCGCGCTGTAACGAATAGTTGAGCTTCGGATAAAGCGTCACGTTCACCGTGATCGATGCGGAGGTGATGAGAATCGTATGTCCGTCGGGCGCCGCTTTCGCCGCGAGCTCGGCGCCGATGTTGCCGCCAGCTCCCGCGCGGTTGTCGACGGCGAACGGTTGACCGTATGCCTCCTGCATGCGCTGTGCAAAAATGCGAGCGAGCAGATCGGTGCCGCCGCCGGGCGCGAAGGGAACAATGATTCTCACTGGCTTTGCGGGATACGATTGGGCGTATGCACTGCCGCTGAACATGACGAGTGCTGCGATCAACAGTTGCTTTTTCATGCGCGTTCTCGAAAATGACGAAAGAGCCCGCCATTATGCCCCGAATGCTCCGTACACTCGGAGCGTTGCGATGTCCATTCGGTCACGGCGAGCGCACGAAACCACACGGACGACCATACGTCGCGAGACAGTCCGTACGGATATTTCTCAGTAACGTCGATGGCTGGAGAATGAATTCATGACCACTTCGCATACCCATGCGGGCGCCCCCCCGCAGCGAATCGAAGGCCCCAGCGCCTGGCGCGGTCCCGACATGGCGCAACGCTCCGACTGGCTGGAGCAACTCGACGAGCGCGAGGTCGACGAGATCGATACCGCCATCGCGGCCTTCATGCGCTCCGGGGCGGGCTACGGTTCGATCCGACCGGCCACGTTCGCGTTGCCTACCCTGGGTCGGCGTCTGGCGCAGGTACTGAACGATCTGCTGAACGGGCGCGGCTTCGTGCAGTTCCGCGGGTTTCCCGTCGAACGCTACTCGATACAGCAAGTAGCTGCGGCCTATCTCGGCATCGGTTCGTACCTCGGGAGTTTCCGTTCCCAGAACGCGAAGGGGCATCTGCTCGGCCATGTCCAGGACATCGGCGCCGACATCACTCAGCCCAACGTTCGTTACTATCAGACGAACAAGGCCCTCGAATACCATACCGACTCCTGCGACATCGTCGGCCTCCTGTGCCTGAAGACCTCGCGCAGCGGCGGCGAAAGCCGCATCGTCAGCTCGGTGAGCCTGTACAACGAAATGATGGCACGCCGGCCGGATCTCGCCGCAGCGCTTTTCAACGCTTACCCGACGGATCGCCGCGGCGAGATTCCGGAAGGTCAGGGCCCCTGGTTCGACGTGCCGGTCTTCAACTGGCATGAAGGGCTGCTGACGACGATCTACGTCGGGCAATACATCCGCAGCGCCCAGGCGAACTTTCCGCAGGCTCGCCGGCTCACGCCGATCGAACTCGAAGCGCTTGCGATGCTCGACGAGCTCACCAACGACCCGGCCCTCAACCTGCAGATCCAGTTTCGTCCGGGCGACATGCAGTTCATCCACAACCATCAGATCCTGCATGCGCGTACCGACTTCGAGGACTGGCCGGAAGCCGAGCGCAAGCGGCACCTGATGCGGCTATGGCTATCCCCCAGGAGCGGGCGTGCACTGCCCGACTACTTCGCGCCGCGGTATGGTTCCGTCGTGCCCGGGGAGCGCGGCGGGATCATCGTCAAGGGGACGGAACTGACATTCGCCCTTGCGGCAGCGTGAACCGTTTGACCGGCGATCCGTACACGCGAGAATGCAACGCAAAGCCGCTCAAAGCAGCGGCAGATCGATGCGGCGCCCTTCGCGACTCGATAGATGCACCGCTTCGGTGAACTCCATGTAATTGACGGCATCGAGGAAAGATGTGCGGCGAACAGGTTCGCTGCCGCGGATCGCGCCGATGAACTCTTCCTCGACACGCCATTGGTACGTCTTGTCGGCGGGAATCGGAATCGACTTCATCTCCTTGTCGCCGCGCCTGCCGCCCGAGATGACATTGCCCTGCGCCTGGTAATGCAACGTCCCCTCGCTGCCGTAGAGCCAGATCTCCGGCCCGGGCATGAAGCCCGCCACCGAACTCCAGTGCATGCGAGCCACTGCGCCGTTGGCGAGATCGGCGAGCACCTCGACGTGATCCGGCACTTCGACCGCCCGACGTTCGCCGCGCTCCTCGTCGAAGCGATACGGGACAGCGATTCGGGTACGCGCCGACACGGCCCTGGCCGGACCGACCCAGCGCGAGACGCATTCGTACCAGATGCCCATCGACATGATGTTCAAGCCCGAGTAGTCGCGATTCATTCGCCAGTGCAGCGGCGCATCGCGGTTCATCCAGCCGGTCGAGACCTTGAGGTCGAGGCACTGCAGTTCGCCGATGTAACCGTCGCGGAGCAGATGCATGATCATGGGATCGGCGGGAAAGGTAGTCGGCCCGGGCACGACTTGCGTCACGAGCTCAGGCCGCTCGCGCGACGCCTCGAGCATTTGTCTCGCCTGCGTCGCGTCCATCGCGATTCGGGCCTCGGTGAGAACGTGCTTGCCCGCGTCGAGCGCGGCCAGGGTGATCGGACAGTGTAGATAAGGCCACGTCCCTATCACAACGGCATCGACGCCTGGATCGTTCACCAGCTGCTGCCAGTGGTCGTGCACCCGCTCGATGCCGAACTCCTGCGCGACGCGCTCCGACGAGGCCCGCGAGCGATTGACCACCGCGACGACCTCGACGCCTTCGATCTTCTTGAGATTCGGAATGTGGAACTTGCGCGTGTTGCCGCCGGCGCCGACGACGCCGACACGAATGGTGCTCGCCATGGTTCATCCTCCTGGGCAATCGGTGGAACTGCAGATCGCAGACGCGTTCGTCCTCGATCGAAGATAGCGCATGCCGGACGCGTTTGTATACGCCGCAACCGAACGGCCAACATGCGCAGCGTGAGACGCTGCCGTATCGCCGATCTACTGCGGATGGAGTCCGTGGGCTCGCATGAGCTTGCCCCAGCGTTCGATCTCGGCGCGCGTTTCCTTGACGAACTGTTCCGGCGTCGTGGCGCGAGGAATCGAGCCGCCGGCCAGGAGACGTGCCTGCGTCTCGGGCATATTGATGATGCTCACCAACACGGCACGCGTCTTGTCGATGATGTGCTTGGGCGTCCCCTTGGGCGCGACAAGTCCCTTGAAGTTGGACGACTCGAAGTCGACGAATCCCTGCTCCTCGAAGGTCGGCACCTCAGGCAGCGTCGCAAGACGCTTCTGCCCCGCGAAGCCCAGCATCTTGAGACGCCCCGCCTTGTACTGGGCCATCGCGACGGCCGGGTTGATGAAGAGCAGGTGGTTGCGTCCGGCCACCACCTCGGTCAGCGCCGGACCGGCCCCTTTGTAGGGCACGTGCAGCACGTCGATCTTGAGGTTCTCCTGCAGAAGCAGCACGGCGAGATGTCCGCCCGATCCGGCACCCGACGAGGCGAAATTCAGTTTGCCCGGGTTGGCCTTCGCATACGCGATCATTTCCTTGGCCGTGTTCGGCGCGAAGCTCGGATGCGCCACCAGCACGTTCGGCGTGTAGTCGAATTTCGTGATGAAGTCGAAATCGTCGACCGGATCGAATGCAACCTTCTTGTTCAGCAGCTTCGGGAACACCTGCGTATTCGGCGCCGCCACGAGGAACGTGTAGCCATCCGGTGCTGCGCGCGCCACCAGCTCTGCTGCGATGAGGCCTCCCGCGCCGCCGCGATTGTCGTACACCACGGTTTGACCGAGCAGTTCGGACGCCTTGATGGAGATCGGCCTCACGATCGCGTCGGTACCGCCGCCGGGCGCGTAAGGAATGATCCAGCGTATCGGCTTGTCGGGATACGCGCTCTGCGCAGATGCACCCGCAGCGGCAAACACCGCCATGACGAACAGCATTCCTCGAATCATGTCTCTCCTCCATGCGATGAATCGCCGCGACCGCGTGTGGTCCATGGCGACGCCTGCCGTCGACGCGCGACGTCCATCGAAAGACGTCCAACAGGATGCGCATCCTACCTCAGCACCGTCTGCGCTGGCAGCATCGGATGAAAACACTGGACGCACAGCAGGGTCGCAGGGCGCGTTCGGCGCACAGCCGAACCGAAGCCGAGACTTCGCAGTCCCGGCGACCGCACTGGATTGACCTGCGCTCACGCACGGGAGGATACTGACGTCGAAAACGCGTATGCCAGGAGGAGGCCATGAGGATTCATCGCTCGCGCGTGCGCGCGCTGTGTTGCGCGTGGGTTGTCGCACTGCCGATGTGCGTAGCGGTGTCGGCACATGCGCAGAAGGATTTCCCGTCGCGTCCGGTTCGGCTCGTCAATCCATTCGCGCCCGGCGGATCGGTAGATCTGGTTGCCCGCTCGGTCGCTGCCGGGCTGACGGAAATCTGGAGCCAGCAGGTGGTCGTCGACAACCGCGCCGGTGCCGGGACGACGATCGGAACGGAAATCGTCGCCCGGGCCGAACCCGATGGCTACACCATGCTGTGCACGAGTTCCGCCATCGCGATCATGCCCAGCATGTACCGGAAGCTGCGTTTCGACACACTGCGCGACCTGACCCCGATCGCACTCGCGACGACCAGTTCATCGATCCTTGCGCTGAATCCACCTTTTCCACCCAAGACGGTCAAGGAACTCATCGCGCTGGCGAAAGCCCAGCCCGGCCAGATTGCCGCGGCCTCCTCGGGCACGGGCAGCACGAATCACCTCATCCTGGAGATGTTCAAGTCGATGGCGCAGGTCGACCTCCTGCACGTGCCCTACAAGGGCGGCGGCCCGGCGGTGACGGATCTCATGAGCGGTCAGGTGAAGATGTTCTTCAATGCAGCGAGCACCATCCTGCCGCTCATGAAAGCAGGCCGATTGCGCGGCATCGCGACCAGCGGTGCAAAACGCCTGGAAGAAGCGCCCGAACTTCCGACCGTGGCGGAAGCCGGCGTGCCGGGCTTCGAAGCCGCCACCTGGTACGCAATCTACGGACCGAAAAACTTGCCGCCGTCACTTGTGCAACGCTGGAACGAGGCCGCGAACCGCTATCTGAGCAACCCTCAGACGCAGGCGTACTTTCGCAAGCACACGATGGTCACCGGCGCGGGTACGCCGTCCGAGTTCGCTGAGTACCACAGGACGGAAACCTCGCGTTGGGGGAAAGTCGTCGCGACCGCCGGCATCAAGCCACAATAGGATCCTCGCCGGTTCGAAGCGACGCCTGATCGAGGCTTCGTGACGGCGACGCTACCACCGGCGGCCGGTCCGGGCTCGAAGCGACGATCGGTCGGCCGCCGCCCATCGAGCCATCCCCACCGCGTCGAGAACACGATAGACTGCCGACTCCCGCAAGCCCACTGGAGTGGACGATGAACTATTCCGACGACACGTTCCTGTATTTCACCCAACCTGGGTGAAGCAGCTGCCTCCGAACGAAAGAGTTTCTTTCGAAACACATCGACCTGGTGGTGATCGACGTCCTGAACGACGCCGGTGGCCGCGAACTGCTGCAGAACAAGTACGGCCTGCGCCGCGTTCCCGTGCTCGCCAAGGGCGATAAGTACGCGATGGGGCAGATGATCGAACCCTTTGCGAAGCTCGCAGGCATCGATCTCGGCAACACCGAACGCCTCTCGCCCGAGCAGCTCTACCGCAAATACGCGATGGTGTTCTCGGCCGCACAGCGCTACGCCCGTCAGTTCCCTGATGACAAGCTCCACGAGCGCGTGATTCCGAATCGGGAGCGCGTGATCCGCACGCTGTGCTACCACATCTTCCGCATCGGGGAAGCCTTCCTCGAAACCTGGGACGGTGCCGAATACGGCCAGCGCATCGCGGATAACGAACCGCCCGAGACGATGAAAACCGGCGACGACATCGCGCGCTACGGCGAGGGCGTGTGGAAGCGCTACGAAGCCTGGTGGCGCGACCTCGACGACCGCAAGCTGGAGAAGACGCTGCAGACGTACTATGGCGATACGGGCGCACACCGCGTCTTCGAACGCTGCACGTGGCATTCGGCGCAGCACAGCCGGCAACTGGTCGCCGTGCTGGAGCGCATGGGAATTGCGCCGAACAATCCGCTGACGCCGGCAGACCTCGCAGGCTTGCCGTTGCCGGAGCGTCTCTGGGAGTAATCGTTCGCCCAGCGTGTACGTCCGGTTCCCCGGGCCGAGCACGCAAGCGCCGACTGCCCCGGTCCGACGGTGCGATCCGGGGCAGTCGCGTACGACAGGTTCCGGGGGCGTTAGAACTTGTAGACGAGGCCGATCGAGTAGAGGTCGGCGTCGTCCTTGCGGTCGGGGTACTCGAAACGATAGCGATCCCAATCGCCGCGTACCGCCCAATTGCGATTCACGTCGACCTGCAAGCCGAGCCCGTAGCTCAACCGCAAGCTGTCCTCATGTCCACTCGGCTGACCGGCCGGCGCCCTGGTGCGGGTAAAGCCCCAGATCGTTCCCACCTTGCCGAAGAGCTTGAACTGATCGCTCAACGGGATGTGCCCGACCAGGCTCAGGTTCAGACCCTGCGCCCGAATATCGCCGCCGTTGCGATCGGCTTCGCCGAGGTAGACATAGCCGAGTTCCACACCGAAGTACTGGTTGACCTGTCCGCCGGTGAAGATCTTGGCCCCTGTGGCACGGTCGTCGCAGAAGAGCAGGCAGTTGTCCTGCTCGTAATCGGAACGGCCGATCGCGCCACCCACGTATCCGTACGAGGTGTAGGGCAGCCATGATTGTGACCCTGTCCCACGCATGCCGGTGTCCGCGGCGAAGGCGCCGGTCGTCGCCGATGTGGCAAGCACAGCCAGACCGGTCCACATGAATTTGCGAAGTTGCATCGAAAGATTCTCCATGGTTGAGCGCGACGAGCGACGAAGACGCGCGCACGTCGGGCATGACCCGGGATAACGCAACCCGCATGCCCCGTCCTGGTGCCCGCGCACCAGGATCGATCGGAAACCTTGTCCGGATTCCTTGCCGTTCTTCCCGTTGCGCGCTCGGCGCGAAGCTTGTAGATTGAGTCGCACGCGAGCTGCAACCCGGATCGAGAAACGCCCCCAGGCCGGATGCAGTATGCGCATCGCGTCACGAACGCTCGAAGACCATGACCCAAGTCATCTGCCTCACCGGCGGCATCGCTTCCGGAAAATCCACGGCCGCGCGCTTCCTCGGGGAACTGGGCGCTTGCGTCATCGATGCCGATCGGCTCGGGCACCGCGCGTACGAGCCGGGTTCGCCCGCCCACGCCCAGGTGGTCGCCGCCTTCGGGCCCGACGTCCTTTCTGCGGATGGCCAGATCGACCGCAAGGCGCTCGGCTCGAAGGTGTTCGGCAACCCGGAAGCACTCAAACGCCTGACGAACATCGTTTGGCCAGCCATTCGATCGCTCGCCGAGGAGGAGATCGCCCGAGCCCGGGCAGAGAACGATGCGCGCATCGTCGTACTCGAAGCCGCCGTGCTGTTCGAAGCGGGCTGGGACGATCTGGGCGACGAAGTGTGGGTCAACGTGATCGATCGCGAGAATGCGATTTCCCGTGCAACGGCTCGCGACAACGTGCCGCGCGAAGCCATCGAGCGACGCCTCGACGCCCAGCTCTCCAATGCGGAACGCATTGCGCGTGCGGACGTCGTCATCGACAACAATGGTTCGGTCGACGACATGCGCGAGCAGTTGCGCCGGAACTGGGCTCGACTCACGAGTTGATCCCGTCGCGAGTCGAAGATTTACGATCCTGTCACGACGCCGCCACAACCCCAAGCGAAAATCGTTGCCTTCCCGTTCAAAGCGAGTCCGATGAAACGAGCTTCGGATTTCAGACTTGCAGTCGCGCTTGCAGTCGCGGTCGTCGCGCCTGCCGCGCAAGCAGCCGAGAGCTACCCCAACCGGCCGATCCGTTTCATCGTACCGTTCCCGCCCGGAGGCGGGAACGACATCGTCGGCCGCATCGTCGCAACGAAACTCGCCGAGCAGCTGCGTCAGCAAGTCGTCGTCGACAACCGAGGCGGCGCCGGTGGGATCATCGGTACGCAGATCACGGCCACTGCGCCGCCCGACGGCCATACGATGCTCGTCAACAACATCAGCCTCGCGGTCAACCAGACGCTCTATGCCAAGCTCCCCTACGACGTGCGCAAGGATCTCGGTCCGGTCTCGCTGCTGGGTCGCCAACCGAACGTGGTCGTCGTCTATCCGGGCGCGCCGGCCAAGACGATGCGAGAACTCATCGAACTCGCCCGAGCGAAATCCGACCAGATACAGTACGGCTCGGGTGGTGTCGGCACGGCATCGCACCTCGCCACGGAAATGCTTCAGCTTGCCACGGGCGTCAGCATGGTTCACGTGCCGTACAAGGGGCTCGGACCCGCACTCACCGACCTGATGGCCGGGCGCATACAGCTCATCATCTCAACACTCGCCTCGGCGCTGCCCCAGATCAATGCAGGCAAGCTGCGCCCGCTGGCCGTGACCACCGCTCAACGCTCGTCATTCTTTCCGAGCGTGCCCACCATGGACGAAGCCGGCATCAGGGATTACGAATTCAGCACCTGGTACGGATTGCTGGTTCCCGCCGGAACCCCGAAGTCGATCGTGGAGCGGCTGAATCAGGAAACGCGCAACGCCGTCGAATCGACCGTCGTGAAGGAACAGTTCGCCCGCCAGGGGCTGGAAGCAGCCGCCTCGGATGCGAACGAGTTCGGTCGGTATCTGAACAATGAAGTCGCCAAGTGGGCCAAGGTCATCAAGGCTTCGGGCGCAACGGCACAGTAGATGTCACGGACGACGACTCGGCGCCACGTCGATGCGAGGAGTCCCTCCTGCCGCGCACCCGCATGAACAGGCACGCATCCGTCGCCCCGCTGTTTGTGCGCCCCTTCTACTTTCTGCGGCACGGCGAAACCGAATACAACGCCCAGGGACGCATCGCCGGCTCATACGAAACGATGCTGACCGAACGCGGCCATGAGCAAGCGCGCTTCGCTGCAGCATTACTGGCGAAGACGGCAATCACCCACCTCTACACTAGCCCGATGCAGCGGGCACTCGATACGGCCCGTTACGTTGCCGATGCCGTGGGCTTGCCGATCCGCGCGATTGCAGACATCACAGAACGCCACTGGGGAAGCCTCGAAGGACAACCGCGCAGCGCCCGGCAGCCGGGTGTCACACCCGCCGATGCCGAAACGCTCGATGCCTTCACGCAGCGCGTGCTGCGGGGTTTCGCCGAAGTACGAGGAGATGTTCCCCTCGTCGTAGCGCACTCGGGCGTCTTTCGCGTTCTGTGTCGAACGCTGGGCATCATCGAACAGGAACGGCCGATCATGAACGCCCTGCCGTTGTACTTCGAACCGGTGGACCCGGGCTGGCGCATGGCGCCGCTCGGCTTCGTGCGCTGAAGTCATACGGCGATCACCGCGCCTCGCCGGAACACCCTCGCCGCACGGGCCGATTTCGCGAGATCGAAACCTCGATCCGGCCTGCACCGGAAAGCGTAGCGCTCAGGAGGCAGTTCGCCCCCTGGCGCGACGACCGAGTGCGGCGAACACAGCGATACCGCAGAGCATGAGCGCCGCCGCCGTGGGCTCCGGAACCTGGGTGGCAATGAAATCGAGCTTCTGGTTCTGTCCGCTGGTAAAGGCGTAGTTGTCGACGAAAAAGTCGTAGCCGCTGCCCGAGAACTGCACATCGTACGTTCCCGCGGCGAGCGCCAGCGCGTAGCCTCCGCTGTCGTACGTGGCCGTCGATGCAAGGACCTGGGTGCGCGCCGAATCAAACACGTTCACCGTCATCAATCCCAGGCCTTCGCCGATGCTGTAGAAATCATCGGCGACGAGGGCATCTGTAAAAGCCACGCCGGTGAGAAACGGATTGCCGCTACGCCGGCCGAGATCCTGGGTGACGACGAGCGGCCCGAGGTTCGGGCCGTCGCTTTCCTTCACCGAAATTCCGATCTCACGCAGGTTCGAGTCGATGAGTGCCTCGCGATGTCCCGGCGGGTTCTGGATGCCGTTGGGCGCGTTGCCCCAGTCGATCAGAAAGGCGGCGTGGCCGTGAAAGACGTTGTCGGTGAAACCGAAGACGTTTTCGTTAGCAGTGGTATACCCGTAGCCGGCGGTCGTCAGCCGCTGCCCGAGATCCGGTTCGCCGGGTACCTGATGCGACTGCAGATCCGCTGCGATCATCGCGTCGGTGTGCCCCGATGCGGCGTTGTGGAGATTCGAGTTCCACGCCAGCGGGGGCGCCGCAGACAAGGCGTTGAACTGGGAGCGCAGAACGGACGCACTCACGCCGAAACCGGAGATAGCGGCACGCACCCCCGGATCCGAACTCGAAGATGCCGCGAATACCGTTCCGGTCCCCGGGGTGACGTAGTTGGTCAACAGATCGAGCTCGGCCTGCGGTTGGGCTCGAAAGCGGTTGATCATCTCCAGCCAGAGTTGCTCGGTCGCCGAGGGCGGTGCGGCCATGGCTGCACCGCCTGCCGAAAACAAGCATGCCGCTGCCAACGCAAGTCGCGCCTTCCTATTCATTGGGTCTCCTGTCTCGTTATTGTGGGGATGCCGATGCGGATCGAACCCTCCGCGCCTGCCCGCTCTTCCCAGACGCAATGCTAGTGCGAGAAGCACGCGTTCACAGCGGAACTTTCTCACCGATCCGGGCGAATCATGCCATAGGCAAGCGCTGCCGCGTCGTCGATTCGGCATTCGAAGACGCACCGCATGAACCTCGGCGCATTGGCGAATGCCTCGCAGACGGATCGGATCCGCGCTGATGCGCTCGACTCTAAACCTCGTCGCGTCGCCGTCGATCGGCGCGACTTCTTCGTCGTCCCGCAGCACGCTCGGGGTCTTCCCCACCGCGCCGTTCCTGATGTCGACGTTCCGACGCACGGCGGCGATCGATCAAGGTCACGTTGGGCTTGCGCTTCAACTCCGACAGCCAGCGCAGGCCTTCGCGATCGATGTAGTGGCAAGTCGAGAAATCGAGCGTCACGCGACCGTCCTCCTGTATGACCCGCTGATAGGCGGCTTCGATGACGGGCAGGGAACCGTAGTACACGTTGCCCCGTACCCTGATCGCGTTGCCGTCGATGGTGACGTTCGGGTGCGCCTGTGCCCATTTCGAGTAGGCGATGGCGAGCAACGAACCCACCACCACGGCGCCGAAGAGATCCAGGAAAAGGACGGACAGGAACGACGCGAAAAAAACGACCGCTTCGCGCTTGTCCTGCAAATGCGGCTTGATGTCCTCCCAGTTGATCATGTTCGCGCCGAGCAGAATGATGATCGCTGCCATCGCCGGCATCGGGATGATCGCAATCCACTCGGCCAGAAACAGCACGAGCCCCAGCAATGCTGCTGCCGAAAACGCGATGGCGATCCGGCTATGGACGCCCAGCCGATGCACGAGCCACATGCGGTTGAACGATGCACAGGTGGGAAGCGAGGACAGGAACGGAAGAATGCAGTTGGCCGTCGCATCGGAGAAGATGGCCTTGCGGGTGTCGGCGTAGAGCCCCGCCTTGCGGCTCATGCGCCGCAGGGCTGCAACGGTCTGAAACAGGCCGAGCAGTGCGAGCGTGATTGCGCCCGGCACCAGGGCGATCACGTCGGGCATCGCTTCTTGCGTGAAGAGCGGGATCGAAGGCTGTACGAGACGAATCGACGAAAGATTGCCGATCTCCTCGATCAAGGTGTTGTCGAGCCCGACTTCTGCGGTGAGATATTGCGAGTAGAGCGTGCCCGCCAATATCCCTGCCAGGATCGCCCAACTGCGGATTCGCTGAAACTGCTGGACGACAACACAGGTCACGAGTGTGATTAATCCGATCTGGATCGCGTACAGGTTGCCGATTTCGAGCACCGCAAGCAGCGAGTGCCAGGCGATCCAAAGCGGCCATTCGACCTCGGTGTTGATCGGCAGGCCACCGAAAGTCGTCAGCGATTTGAAGATGAGGAACAGGCCGATGCCGCAGATCATTCCATTGATCACCGGCTCGCTCATCAGATCGAGCGCGCGCCCCAGCGGACGCACGAAGTAAAAGAGGAGCTGCACGAGCCCGGCCATCAACCCCAACGTGAGCGCGTAGCCCATGTACTCCGCCCCGAAAGGCGGCGCCAGGGGCAGCAGCGTAACGCCGATGGTCGCGGACATCGCCGTATTGGGTCCGCCATGGAAAACGCGCGACGGGTTGAGCAGCGCGCAGATGAGCACGCCCCATATGGCTGCATAGATCCCGAAATGCGGCGGCAGACCCGCGAGCGTCACGGAAAACGCGACGGCCTGGGGCAAGGTCACGAGCGCAAGCGTGAACCCGACGACGAGATAGCCCCGCAAATTCCCGCCGAAGGGTGCGCGCGGCGACGCTCCGTTGTCGTTGGTGTCGACCCCCGGTGAAGAAACTGCGGTGCTGTGCGAATCCGAGGACACCGTCTAGTGTCCCGATCGCGGTTCCGTGAGCTTGATCAACGGCGGCAGCGTCCTCATCAACACCTGATTGCGCAGCGCCACGAGCGGCCCTTGCTTGTCGCCCGCCGGCCGCGGCAAATTGCTGATGTAGTAGGCGATGTCCCGACACTGCTGATTGGTCAGGGTGTTCTCCTCGCCAAGCGGCATGTTGCGGCAGATGAACCCGGGAAGAATCGTCGAGACGTAGTAGAAATAGTTTCGCGATTGGCTGTTCCATGCGTTCGGTCCAGCAAGTGCCGGAGCGACGACATGTCCGTTCGGCGCCACCGTCCCGAGCGCCTGGGCGCCATGACAACTCGCGCACTTGTGCTTGAACAAGGCTTCGCCGCGAACATAGTCGTCGCCTTGTTTCAGGGTCGCCGAAGCCGCAATCTCGTCGATGCCCTGCTCGTCGTAGTGGTTCCCGATGCGCAGATCGAGCGCCGCGGAGAGGAAACGGCTGTACGCCGTAACGTCGCGAATGACGTCGTCGGCGATGTTGGGCTTGAATCCGTTCGACGAATTGATATAGCACTGCATCTGACGCAACTCGTACGGAAGCAACAGTCCGGTGAAGCGATCGTACATGTCGGCCATGACCCACGATGCCGCGAGACTCAGCGAACCCTTGAGACGATTGCCTTGCGCGTCCTGCTTGTCGCCTATCCCCTGATGACAGTGATCGCAACTGGCATGGCTGCCGCGAATGAAGCGTTGCGTGTTCCACCGCTCAGACGCCGGGTCACGCGCAAGATGTCCCTGCGTATCGTCGATGATGTTGCATCCGCGCTGGATGGCACGCACGTCTTCGTCACTGTAGCCCCGCAACACTGCTGCGGTGCCCTCGCGCGCCTTCACGTACGGGGATTGATATTCGGATCCGCTTCGCAGTCCGTAGCGCACGAGCTTCTGTTCACACCCCGGGGTCAGCACAACTTGGCTGTCACGGGTGAGCGCGCGAGCTTCATGCTTGGCTTGCGCGAGCAGGTAAAAGCCGATCGAGGCGCAGAGGAGGAGCGCGATCTTGAGCGCGCTTCGAGTCAGAGCCGGCATCTACGAGGGTTCCGAGTTAGCATTGCATTTCGGAATTGACAGGCATCGCCCGCTACGGGAAGCGAACGTGAGGCAGCACGCAGAATCTACCTCGCGGTTAGACACCCCTCCCATGACGATGCTGCGCCACATTGGGCTTCTTGCGGCATGTCGAGCAACGATCCGACGATGTTTACGTCTGACCGCGATTCTAGGCGAGGAGACGCACGGACCTCAACGAAATTATCGAGACGGCGGCTCGATCATTCCACGCTGCGTGCCCCCTCGCCCAAGTCGAGATGGCGCGCGACCGCACGCGCCAGCAATCTCAAATCGCGCACGGCGGGATCGTAGATCGTCGGCACGTAGCCCGACATCGCCGCGGCATAGCAGGCCCTCACACGCTCTTCAAAGGAGACTCGCCGCCCGCGCGCGGCATCGAAACGATCCGAATTGACGAACGCGTACGCGAGGCTCTCTACCGAGTGACACGTCGAGCAGGCCTTGTTTTCGTCCGCTACGTTCTTGCGCGTGAAGCGGGAGGCATACTGGTGCGTATGGAAGAAGAGGTTATAGCCGTTCTGAATGGCGCGGACGAACTGGCCGTCATCGCCGAAGTGATCGATCTGATACTGGTGCCGGAAAGTGTTCCAGCCGGGCTCGGGCGCAACCTGGGAATGGAAGACCGGAATCCCCGAGGCGAAATGAGCCCACAGGACGAAGCCGATGATGCCGACGAGACTTGCGAGCTTTCGCCAGCGCTCGGCGCCGTTCGTACGTTGCTGACTGAGCTTGTTACGCACTTCCCCATCCGGCTTCTGGCCGGATGCTCTCCGGCACGTCGCTACTTCGCGGTGCTCTCGGGACCGAACACCGCGTTGACCATCTTGCGATGCGGATCGTAGTCCTTGTCACTGGCTTTGAACAGACCAGTGGTGCGCGCCGTCTTGAGAACCTTGCGGCCAGCCTCCGTGTTGCCGAGTTCGATGAGCGTCGCCTGGATCGAATCGACCAGCGCCGCCGGCATGCTGCGCTTCACGGCCCAAGGCAGAAAGAGCAGCGGTTCGGTCGCCGCAAGCATCTTGATCTCCTTTGCATCGATCGCCTTTCGGACCGCCTGCAGGTCGATCAGGATGTCGCCGCCTCCGGCCGCGTCGGCCTGCTTGTTGAAGAGTGCAAGCATCGCATTGGGCGGATTGACCGCGAATTCCGATTTGAAGTCCTGCTCCTTGAGTCCTGCCTGCATGAGCAGGAAGCGCGGCCCGATGTAGGAGAGCATCGCATCCTTGCCACCGCCGAAGATGATCGTGCGGCCACGCAACTGCGAGACGTCGTTGATCCCGCTGTCCTTGCGGACGAACAACGCACCGGCCACGGCGTTCTTCCCGAACTCCTGGTTGTGCGCGATGACCCGGTAGGATTGCGACGAACGCGTGAAGTGATACTGATTGTAGTGAACGATGTCGTAGCGACCTTCGGTCACGCCCTTCCAGAACGCGTCGAAATCCTTGGCGGTGACCAAGGTCACCTTGCGTCCCAGTCTTTCGGTCAGGTGGTCCACGAGCGGCGAATACATCGTGACGGTTTCCGTCGCCTTGTTGCGGGGAAACACGCCGAGTACCAAGGGCTCTTCCTGGGCCTGCGCCAGCCGCGGCATCGCCAGCGCCACCAGCAACAGCATTGCCAATCCGACGCTTGCGATGCTCGGCAATCGTCGAACTCCCATGAAGTTTGCCTGATTGCTCATGATGGCTCTTCCTTTTTGAAACAGCGCCGAGGGCCCTGCGTGCGAAGCGCAATCGGCCGAATTCACGCGGCAGAACGCCTCATCACCGGAATTAACGGCGCACGCAGCCCGCTAATGAAGTCCGTGTAGGACCGTGCGTCCATGGGTCTGGCCAGCAGATACCCCTGGGCGAGCTCACATCGCTGTTCACACAGGAATGCGAGCTGCGATTCGTTCTCGACCCCCTCGGCCACGACTTTGAGGTCCAGTCCGCGGGCCATGGCCAGGATGGCCTTGACCAGCGAGACATCCTCGCTGTTGTCCGGCACGCCCGCAACGAAGCTGCGATCGATCTTCAGCACGTCGAACCGGAACCGCTTCAGGTAACTCAACGACGAATAGCCTGTACCGAAGTCGTCCAGAGAGAGTTTCAGGCCGAGATCCCGCAGCGTATTGAGTTCTTCGGCGACATGATCGTGATCGTCGAGCAGCACACTCTCAGTGATCTCGAGCGCCAATGCCTCCGACGGGATGCTCCGCTGCGCCATCATGTCGGCCAGTTTGACCGAAAACCGCTTGCGAAACTGAATGCGCGAAATATTGATGGCAAGATAGCCCGGATCGACGCCCGAATCCCGCCATGCAGCCCAGTACCTGCATGCCTCTTCGAGGACCCATTCGCCGATGCTGACGATCTGGCCGCTCTCCTCGGCGAGCGGAATGAAGTCAGCGGGACTGACGAAACCGCGCTCCGGATGTTGCCAGCGCAGGAGCACTTCGGCCCCGCAGTGGTTCCGCGTCGCAGCATCGAAGATCGGCTGGAAGTAGAGCTGCAGCTGGCCCGCATCGAGTGCCAGATTGAGATCCTGTTCCATCTGCATGCGCTCGCGCAGTCGCGTATTCATCTCTTCGGTGAAGAAGATCGCCGATCCCTGCCCCGCCGCCTTCGCCTGGTACATTGCGTTGTCTGCGTTCGCCATCAACGCCTCGACGGTGCGGCCATTCTCCGGATAGAACGCAATGCCGATACTGCATCGGGCAACGACCTTGCGCCCGTTGAGAACCTGTGGTTCCGAAATGGAGCGGATCAGCCGCTCGGCAATCTGCTCGACTTCGACATCGCTCGGTACATCGGGTGCCAGAATGAGAAACTCGTCACCGCCGAGCCGGGCCACCGTATCGGCCTCCCGTACGGCGTCGCACAGACGGGTGCCCGTTGCGACGAGCAGTTCGTCGCCGACCGCGTGCCCCATCGAATCGTTCACGCTCTTGAAATTGTCGAGATCGATGAAGAACAGCGCAAAGCGTTGGCTGGTTCGATGCGATCGATGGATCTCCTGATCGATGCGATCGAGCGCCATCATGCGGTTCGGCAGGCCCGTCAGCGTATCGAAGTTCGCCTGGCGGTGCAGTTTCGCCTGTTCCTGCCTGACTTCGTCGGCCATCGCATTGAACGCATTCGCAAGCAGACCGAACTCGTCGGACGATGCGAGGGTCACCGGATGGAATTGCCCTCGCCCGACCTGTTCCGACGCGCTGATGAGCTTCTGGATCGGTCGCAGCACGTTCAATCGAAAAACGATGTGAATCGCACAACTCAGGAACAGTACGATGACGGTCAGCGCGAGGAGATGAACCGTCATCTGTTGCCTGAACTCGGCGCGCAAGGAGGCGCGGCTCAGTCCGACGATGAATTTTCCGAGCGATGCATCGTTGTGCACGATCGGAAAGTCGAGCCGGATGAGATCAGCCTGCTCGTCGACCTTCGACATCAAGTCCAGCAGCTGCTCCGGCTTCGCGGCATCGAGTTGCCGCTTCACGTCAGGATGGGCATCGTCGACGTACGCGCTGAGCGGCAGCCCCTTGTTGCCGATGATGACACCGTAAACGACGTCGGGCTGCTTCGACAGCTGTCGCGTGTAGTCGTTGAGCAGCAGGAAGTCGAACCCGAGGATCGCCTCCGGGCTGACGAGCGCGATCAGGCGGCCCAGAGCCAAACCCCGCTCGTTCAGCTGCTTTTCGTGAAATCCGGCAGATCGATAGAGGGCATACAGCGAATTCGCGGCAATGGTGACCGTGAGTATCGTCAGCACCATCAGCGAAAATTTCGCGCCGAGTCCCAGCCGCATCACGTTCCCTCAGTGTTCCCAGACGATCGTGTCGGCGACGGCCCCGCCGACATCGGAAGCGCTGACTCAATCGAATAACGTCCCTTGCACTGCATTCTTTACGACGCAAATGCACATTGCGGCGACATGCTACACGCCCAACCCTGGGTTGCAAACCTGGGTTGGATCAGCGCGGCCAGCGCTCAGCGAGCCGCGGCAGCACTTCCTCTGCAAAACGACGAGTCTGCTCGTAGACATCGTCGTCGCCATCGGCCGCGGGACGGAGGATGAATTTGGTCGCGCCCGCCTCGACGTAGCGTGCCATCCGTTCGACGATGGTGTCGGCATCGCCGAACGCGAAGTGCACGCTGGCATCGCGACCGGTGCGGGCGGTGAATCGCTCCATCATCCGCAGGGCGCCAGGGTCGTCGGCTGCACCGAATCGATAGGCGAAGGATGCCCCGTAGTGATCTTCGGGGATCGAGCGCCCGTGTTGCACGGATGCTTCGCGGATCGCCGCGACCATTCGCGCGACGTTCTCCGGTGTCTCCGAACCCGCCTGCCAGCCGGTACCGTACTTTGCGGTACGACGGACGGCGGCATCCGACGAACCGCCGATCCACATGGGAAGGTTCTTCTGTACGGGCAAAGGCGAGATAACCGCCTCCGTCAGGTGGTAGTGCTTCCCCGCGTAGGTCAGTACTTCGCCCGTCCACAGGCGCGCGATGATCTCGAGTGCCTCGTCGGTCTTGCGTCCGCGCGTCGTGGGATCGAGATGCAGCGCAGTCCACTCGGCGCCGCGCGGACTGCCGATGCCGAACCCGGGCAGCAGACGCCCTTCGGATAGGGCATCGACCGTCGCGCATTGCTTCGCGAGCAAAACCGGCTCTCTCAGGGCCAAAGCGATCACGTTCATGCCGAACTTGATGCGGCGGGTGCGCCCGGCGATGGCTGCCATCGCGGTGAGCGATTCGAGTATCGGCACACGACTGACCAACCGATCGCTCTGCCAGATCGAATCGACGCCGCTTTGCTCACACAAATCCACCCACCGCCAAAAGCCTGCAGTCGAGCGGAAGGGATACTCCATCAGGCCGATGCCGGCGGCGACGGTCAATGGCATGTCGAACTCCTCGTCTCATGCGCACATCGGGAGTATCCCATGCAGCCCGTCGACTTGAACCAACCCTGCACCCGCGCTGCAATGCTCGCGCGTGCCGCTGTGGTTTATCCGCGAAGGACCCGGCGAGGGGGTGCGTGGATTTACTCCTGACCCGCCGCAGCGAAGCACCCGAACGGGACGGCCACGACGGCACGGGCTGACATCGGGACGTGCCCGCGGAGAATTGCGTCCTTCGCCGTTCAGGCCGGCAAGGGCCGGGCCCAGAGCAGCGACAACCCGCTGGCAAGCACCGCCAGCAAGACAGCGACCCCCGCCAGCACGGGCGCGAACTCCGTACCCACGCTCTGCATCACGATGCGCCCGGGCAGGGTTCGATAGACCGTTTCCAGCTGCTGCGCTGAGCGTGCCGGGAAGTACTCGCCGCCGGTGACCTTGGCGATGCGCTTCAATGCAGCTTCGTCGAACCCGGCCGGCCCGGCAGCGGGGTCTTGAATGCTCTCGGCCGTCGCGGGCACGCCGAACCCGACCGTGTAGACGCGCACGCCGCGCGCGACAGCAAAGCGCGCCGCGAGATCGGGCGGCACGCCCCCCGTATCAGCACCATCCGTGAGAACCACGATGGCTGACGACGGATGCCGCTCCGGCCCCTCCGCGGCCCCACCCTGATTTCGATCGCGCTCGACTCGGATCCGATCGTTGAGCACCGGCGGCGCCGATAGGCCGAAGATATCGAAGGCTTCGGCGAAACGGTCATCGGGGAATATCGTCATCAGCGCGCCGACGATCCCACTGCCGACAGCCGTCGCGTGCTGGAGTTTGAGGTGACGGACGGCATCGAGCACCTGCGGACGATCGACCGTCGGCGGCTGCACCAGCAGTGCATGACCGGCGAAAGCAACGATGCCTATGCGCACCGCCTCTGGCTGACTGAGGATGAACGACCGCGCCGCCGCCTGGGCCGCGGCGAGCCTGCTCGGCTTCATGTCGTCCGCGCCCATGCTCATCGAGACATCGATCGCGAGAATGATCGTGCGCTCGCGCGCAGGGGTTTCGATCATTGCGCTGGGCCGCGCCACCGCCAGTACACAGAGCGTCAGTGCACTCAGAACGAACGCCGCAGGGAGGTGGGACCGCAGTCCGTGGTGCGCCTCCAATGCCGCTCGCACCAGCGCGAGGCTGGAATACTGCATCGCAGTATGACGACGTCGACGCAGTAGTACGTACCCCGCCACGAGGCAAGGGAGCACGGCGAGAAGCCACAAGGCGGCCACGGACTGGAACTTCATGCTGCAACGCAATGCAACGAGTGTGCCAGCGCGACCCGCTCCAAGGCGAAAACTCCCGACCCAGCACAGTAGTGGTATGCGGCGCGATGGCCCTGCGCCGCACCCGCTCGTGATGTGCACTGAGGTGCGCGTGCGCAATCCGCTTCCTCATCGGGCGCGCTATCGGCGTTTCCACGTGTCTGGACGTGTCACCCAAGAGGACTGTCGATCTGCGAGTCACGTTGCGTGACGCGCTTGTCGGCCATCTGAATCAGCGCGACGCGGATTGTCCGAACGTCAACTGCACCCCCAAAGCCGTAGCAAATTCGCTGGTGTTCCTGCAGAACACGTATCCGTCGCTCTACGTCGGCCCCACCGAACTGATCCCCACCAACAACGGCGAGCACTAGCTCAAGATCGTCGCCAACTCGCTCAGTGCCACCTACATTTCCGGATGCGCGGGGACCTCATACGGCGCAAACCACGGGAACGCTGATCGAAGATTCCGTGATAGGAAAGCAGCAATATCTCGAAGATCGCGCACCAGGCACGACCGTGGTGCACAGGCAGATGAACTTTGGCTTAGCGCGACGACGCCAAATTCCGCAAGACGACCGGCAACGAACCGGCCGGATGCGCGCGGAATGTCCGCCTTACGCGCACCTGCGCCGTCGCACCGTCAAGCCGACGAGGCCGAGGCCCACGGTGATCAGCACATACGCAGTCGGTTCGGGGACGGCGGAGGTGAACACCAGAAAGCTGCCATAGGTGAGATCCATACCCGTCGCAGCAAATGAGCGTAGAAAATGCCCGTCACTGCCGGCAAACACATAGATACGGTCGTCTCCAGCGCTAGCCACATAGAGGTTTCCATCAAGGCCGAAAGCCAAACCGAATGGCAAGCTCAATCCGTTCCCGGACGCAAATGATCCGAGAAATTCGCCACTGACACCTGAATAGCGAAGGATCTCGTTGCGGTCCCAGTTCGCCGCATAAAGGTTGCCATCGGGTCCAAACGTCATTCCTGCAGCGCCTAAGAGGCCACCACTACGTGTCGGGACGAACGCATCGACGAACGCGCCGTCGGTCGCACGATAACGAAGTACGGCGTGATTGAGATCCCCGGCGACAAGGAGGAAATTGCCGTCGGGAGTAAATGCCAGGGATACGGGTTCGGCGAGTCCGCCGTTCGCCTCCATGGTTACGAAGTCGCCGAGGGTTGCGCCGTTTGCGCCGTTGAAACGTTCTACACGTGCGCCGCCGAAGCCGCTCGTAGCATACAAATGCCCATCGCTGCCGAATTGGATTGCAAGCAAATCGCGAAGCGGGAACTGCAAGTGAAATGGCACGAACGTGTCGATCAACCCACCGGAATTCACATCATATCGAAGAACACCGCCTGCGCTTTCGGTCGCCACGTAGAGCAGGCCATCTGGGCCGACCGTGATACCAAAAGCAACGGACAGCGGCCCTGCGCCGCTGCGCGGGATCAGTACACCGCCAGTCCCCGTAGCGGGATCAAATCGACCGATCCCGCTGTAGAGACTGGAAACAAACAGGTTGCTAGCGCTCGCCGCAATGGACGCTGTCAGCAGTGCGATTCCGAAGACACCCTTTACCCAAAGCGCGTTGAATCCTGCACATGACATGACGAGTTCTCCCGCTGGAGATAAGTGTTCTGCGACCCGGGAGCAGTCTATGGACAACATGTTGCAGGTTTCTGACGCTTCCGCGAATGCTTCGTGTCTGTCGTCGCGGCAAACGTCGGCCGTGAAAATCCTCGACGCGCCCGATGTGCTCAACCCGCACTGGCGTGTCCCACAGGGCTGCACCAAGGATGGCTCCTTGACGCCTACGGCTGTACACGGGCGGCCGACGAATCTCGAACGCCGAAGCATCCATTCGCCTACGCAATACGCGCGGCGGCTACCATTCGCGCGGTCATGGATTCACAACGGACATTCCCACCAGCGCATCCGCCCGCTCCGCCTGATCAAGCGCGCGACAACCGTCGATGATCGACTGGTACTGTGATGCCGGAATCGGCAGCGCGTCTTGCACGCCGTCCAGGCGCTTCACGAGCGTGTCGTAGTCGAATACGAACTCGCGACCAGTGCCCTGCTTCGTGTAGCTCTTTCCGTCTTTCGTGAAGATCGTGATGCGCGGTCCGAAGAGCGTCATCTGGTGCGCGGGAATCAGCTTCACGCGCTGCATGAGTTCGAGCACCTCGGGTGGATCTTCCTTCGGGTCGAGATCGCGACCGCGCGACACAGGGTACCCCCGCTTCGCCACACCGTAAGCGGTGAAATACGTGGTGCCGCCCTGACGTGCGGGCCCGTCCTCGCGACGCGCCGGAAAGGCCGGACTGGGGTACTGGGTCTCGATGTAGTTCACGACGCATTCGACGCGATCGACATCCTCGTAGCGGATATCGTGCTCCCTGCAGATGGCTGCCGAGACGTCGATGTGCGCGATGTTGTAACCGGCCGTGTAGTAGATGCGATAGAGCGTTTCGAGGAACATCCAGTCCTTGCCGAGGTTCTCGGTGATCTTCTCCAGGCTCGTCCTGGTATCGCCCGTGAAGCTGTGGGTGAGTATGCCGCGGTTGTTACCGACATACGCGTGATAGAAGCCGGCATCGCCTTCGAGCACCGTCTCCCCGCCCACGTGGCCGGGATGCGCGAGCGAAACCGCAAGCATCGCGTTGCGGCTCGCCGCCCCTTCTCGTAGCTGCATGCCGCCGCACCGGCCCGCTTCGAGGTTGCCCGCTGCGAGGCTCGCACACATCGCGATCACGCTGTTGATCTGGTCTTCGGTGTAGCCAAGCACCTTCGCCGCCGCCACTGCAGCGCCGAAGATGCCGAACACCGGCCCCGAGTGGAAGCCGCGAGCCATCAGCGTCGGGATGAAATCCGCCGCCATGCGCTCCATCACTTCATAGCCGGCCGCCACACCGGTCAAATAAGCTTTGCCGGACGCCCCGGAGGCTTCGGCTGCGATCAACGCAGCGGGGATGATGGCCGTGTTCGGATGTGTGAGCATGCGGAACGTATCCCACTTGCCGCCGGCCAGGGCGAGTTCCGATCCTGCGAACGCAGCACCTCCGCGCGTAACGAGCGTCCCGTTGGTAAGTATCCTGGCACCCTTCTTCACGCCCGCCTCTTCTTCCACGACCATCTTCACGGCCTGCTTGCCTGGGGCCATCTGGGATCCGATCAACACCGAGGTCAGCGCCTGCAGCGTCACCCCCTTGGCGCGATCGATGACAGCGGGTGGTAAATCTTGGTAATGCAGGCCTGCGACGAACTGTGCCAGGCGGCGGCTGAGGGATGCCATCGTTTACTCCTCCTCGACGGGTTGGGTTTGGGTTGGGCGTGAAATGACACGAGCACCGAGCAGCACTCGTACACCAGCTATTCTGCGCGTGTTCGCGGTGCGGTGTCGCGTCCGAGTTGGGTTATTCTGAGACCCACGCGCCGACTTCGCTTCGACGGAATCCACTCGGCGACGGGTCCGAGGCCATACTTCCGCGTCATCCCAGGAGGAAATGCAGCATGCGCCGGTCGTATTCGAGTCTGCTCTGTGCAGTTTGCCTGGCCGGTGCGTCAGCCGGGACCTGGTCTCAGGACTACCCGCGTCGTCCCGTGCGGTTCGTCGTCCCCTATGCGCCGGGCGCGATCAACGACGCCGTGGCACGCATGCTCGCACAGCGCCTGACCGAAAGCTGGGCGCATCCGGTCATCGTCGACAACCGTCCCGGCGGGGGCACGATCGTCGGCACCGAGATCGTGGCGCGCAGCGCGCCGGACGCGCATACGCTGCTGCTCACCTCGGTCGCGCATGCGATCACACCCGCGCTGCACAGGAAGCTGCCCTACGACGTCATGCGCGACTTCGCCTACGTCACGCACGTGGGCTATGGTCCTTTCGTATTGACGGTGCACCCGGGGCTCGGTGTCGACTCCGTCGGCGGGCTGATCGCGCTGGCGCGCGCGAAGCCGAATCAATTGAGCTACGGTTCGTCCGGCGTCGGCGGCGGTGCCCATCTCGCTACCGAGATCTTCAAATCCATGGTCGGCGTTCGTATCACGCATGTGGCATACAAAGGCGGCGGACCGGCCATCGTGGATACGCTGACGGGCCAGGTACACATGACGTTCGCCACACCGCTTGCGCTGGGCGGGCACCTCAAGTCCGGAAAACTCAGGGCGCTTGCCGTTTCGAGCGCGAAGCGCGCCCGCTCGCTGCCCGATCTGCCGACCATGGCCGAAGCCTGCTGTCCGGGTTACGATGCTGCGCCCGGATGGGGTGTCGCCGTACCGGCTGCAACGCCGGCACCCATCGTCGAGCGGCTGAATACGGCGATCGTCGGCATCCTGCGCCAGCCGGAAGTCATCGAGCGTTATGCTGCCCAAAGCGTAGAGATCGTGGGAACGTCACCTGCTCAGGCCAAGGCCCATATGCAAGCCGAACTGCTGCGTTGGGCCAAAGCCGTGAGCTTCGCGCAGGCGAAGGTCGACTAACCCGTTTCGTTTGTAACCCCGAGGAAACCCACCCATGGCCATCAAGGTTCTGTTCGCACCCCACCACCCGAAGCCCATCATGGACGTCGCGCTGGCGCTGAAGCCGCCGCAGGTCGAGCTGCTGATCCACGACAACGGCACGCCCGGCTACTACAAGGCCGCCGAGGAGGCCGAGTTCTACCTCGGCATGACGCGCAACATCGATGCGAAGCTCTTCGAGGCAGGCAAGAAGCTGCGCCTCGTGCAACTCCTGAGCGCGGGCTACGACCGAGCGGATCTCGCCGCGGCACGCAAGGCCGGGGTACCGATCGCCAACAACGGCGGCGGCAATGCCGTGGCCGTCGCCGAACACACGATCATGCTGATGCTCGCAACGTTGAAGAAACTCACGGCGCTCCACGCCGAAGTGACCGCCGGCCAGTGGCGCTCGGGCCCTTCGGGCAACGCGCCGATCAACGAGCTGCGCGGCAAGACGGTCGGCATCGTCGGGCTCGGCAACATCGGCAAGAAGGTCGCGCGGCGGGCGGCGGCCTTCGACGTCAAAATCCAGTACTACGACATCAAGCGTTTGTCCGAAGACGAAGAGGACGCCCTCGGCCTGCGCTTCGTGCTCTTCACCGAGCTGCTGCGCACTTCGGACATCGTGACGCTGCACGTTCCCCTGGATGCGACGACCCGCGATCTCATCGGCGCATCCGAGCTTGCGCTCATGAAGCCGGACTCGATCCTGATCAATACGTGTCGGGGTCCTGTCGTCAACGAGGCGGCGATTCACAATGCCCTCAAGAACCGGCAGATCGCCATGGCCGGACTCGACGTGATGACCGAAGAGCCGCCGAAGGCCGAGAACCCGCTCTTCGTGTTGCCGAACATCATCCTCACGCCACACTCCGCCGGACCCACGATCGAGAACTGGACGGATCGCTTCCGCAACGGCTTCGACAATCTCATGCGCGTGCATCAGGGACGCGCGCCGAAATGGGTCGTGCCGGAACTGCTTGACATGGTGAAGTAGTCGGCGCACATCCATGACCATCGACGTTCTCGCCCTGGTGCGTGTGCCACCCGATCGGCATGCCGCGTTGACTGCCGCGAACTACACGCTGCACGAAGCCACGAAATTTTCGAACCGGGCAGACGCGATACGTGTCGGCGGCCGGGCCATCCGCGCGGTGTTGACGAACGGTCGCGGCGGCCTGGCAGCGGACGAGATGGCGCTGCTGCCGAATCTCGAACTGATCTGCGCAACGGGTGCGGGCTACGAAGCGGTCGACATGGCAGCCGCGAAGGCACGAGGCATCGCGGTGGCAAACTGTCCCGGCACGAACGCCGCCGCGGTGGCCGATTCGGCGATGATGCTGTTGCTTGCTTCGACTCGCCATCTCCTTGCAGCCGACCGCTTCGTACGCGACGGCGGCTGGCAGGACCAATGGAAGGTCGAGACGCCGCGCGTGTTCGGCAAGCGTCTGGGTATCGTGGGGCTCGGCCGGATCGGCGGGCAGATTGCCCATCGCGCCGCCCGAGGCTTCGACATGGAAGTCGGCTATCACAATCGCAAGCCGGTATCCGAAACCTCGTATCGTTACTTCGAAACGGTAGTCGATCTCGCCGCCTGGGCAGATTTTCTAGTCGTCGCAGCGCCGGGCGGCGCAGGAACCAAGCACCTGGTAGATCGGGCAGCCATCGATGCCCTCGGCCCCGAGGGCTATCTGGTCAACGTGGGCCGTGGAACGATAGTCGATACCTGTGCGGTCCTCGATGCGCTTCGAGCGAAAACGCTCGGCGGCGTGGGCCTCGATGTGCTCGAAGGCGAGCCGAGTTTTCCGACGTTCGCGCTCGAACTGCTGCAGTTTCCGAATGCGACGGTCACGCCGCACTGCGCGGGACGCGCGCCGGAATCACGTGCTGCGGCGACGGCACTGATGATCGACATCCTGAACGCCCACTTCGCCGGCAAGCCGGTGCCAACGACTGTTCTCCCTGGCAAACGGGGCGCATAGCCGCGCGGGCTGCGGGCACGTCGAAACGAGGGAGGAGGCCCATGACACAGCGCACCGCGCTCATCGCCGGCGCCACCGGCATCGTCGGTCGCAATCTGCTGCGGCACCTGCTGCAGACAGGCGGCTGGCGCATCGTCACGCTCTCACGGCGCAAGCCCGATGTGATCGGCGATTACGAACACATCAGCGTCGATCTCATGCATGCCGACGAATGTCGCTCGAAGCTCGCGCATCTGAAGGACGTCACGCACGTCTTCTTCGCTGCACTCGCCGGCAATCGCGAGTTGCGGCAGGCGGCGATCGACAATCTGATCCTGCTTCGCAACGTCGTCGAGACCATCGAGCCTATCGCCCCCGGGCTGGAGCACATCCACGCTGTGCACGGCACGAAGTGGTACGGCATGCATCTCGGCCCCTTCAAGACCCCGGCCCGCGAAGACGACCCGCGTCATCTGCCGCCCAACTTCTACTACGACCAGTGGGATTACCTGCTCGAACGCCAATGCGGCAAGCGCTGGACCTGCTCGTCGTCCCGCCCGCACGGCATCAGTGGCTTCGCCTACGGCAATGCGAGCAACCTCACGATGGTGATTTCGATCTATGCCGTGATCTGCAAGGAACTCGGCCTGCCGTTGTGTCATCCCGGCACCGCCGGCAACTACAAGGCGCTCTATCAATGCACGGACACGGGCCTGTTGTCACGCGCGATCGTGTGGATGTCGACGACCGCCGGCTGCGCCAACGAAGCGTTCAATGTCACGAACGGGGATCTGATCCGCTGGGAGAATACCTGGCCGAAGATCGCACGCTACTTCGGCATGGAAACCGGACCGCGGCGGCACATCAACCTGGTGCAAACGATGGCCGACAAGGGGCCGGTCTGGGATCGTATCGTGAAGAAGCATGGCCTCGCGCCCTACGCCTACGACGAAATCGTGCGCTGGACCTATGGCGACTTTGTCTTCACACCCGAGTACGACGTCATCTCGAGCACAACGAAGCTGCGCCAGTACGGCTTTCACGAAACGGTCGATACCGAAGCGATGTTCCCGCGGCTTTGGGACGAGATGAAGGCGCAGCGCATCCTGCCGCCGTGACGGAACAATTGTGCGAGGCACAGATATTCGCGGCGCAGCGTCCATATGTCGAAATTCGGTGCCAGGCACGTGCCTGGCACCGAATTTCGACTATTTGCCGGCGGGGCGGACCACCTCGTTGCAAACATCCGGGAAGTTGGTCGTCATGCGCACGGCACCGAGCGCCAGCACACGTCGCATATCCTCGGCCGTTGCCGTGCCGCCTGCCACGCCTGCAAGCAGACCCGCAGCCCGGGCCGCCGAGACGCGCGGCTCGTCGAAGCACTCGTGCCACAGGAGCATGACGTCCGCCTTCGCTTTCTTCGTCGCTTCGACGCACTCGGCCGGACTCATCGGAGTACGGTCAGGCGTGCGTGCACGGCCCCAGACGAGGGCACCGATCTGAACCTTCGGCGCAAGCTCGCGCACACGCGGAAGACGATCGAGTTGGAACGAGGTCATCATCACCGTATCGAGGAGGCCGCGCGCATCCAGCGCTGCGAGCGTAGCTTCGGTCACGCCCTCGGTCGCTCCCTTGATTTCGACCTGCAGCGGTACACGTTTCGCGACCAGATCGAGGACTTCGTCGAACGTCGGGATACGCTCGCCCGCAAACGCCGGACCGAACCAGGTGCCTGCATCGAGTTGCTTGAGTTGAGCCAGCGTGTGCTCGTGCACGAGGCCCTGGCCGTTGGTCGTGCGCTTCAGGTTGGCATCGTGAATCACGACGAGATGCCCGTCTGCGCTCAGGTGCACATCGAGTTCCAGTCCGTCGACGCCGATCTCCAGCGCTGCCCTGAAACTGGCGATCGTATTCTCCGGCGCGCGGCTCGGTGCCCCGCGGTGTCCGATGACGAGCATGGCCGATCCTTTCGTTTGATTGGGAGCGTACCGATCGAAGCTTCGATCAGTGGGTAATGCCGAGCAGCCTGGAGGCCGTCCCACCGAGCATCGCAATGCGCTCGTCGTCGCTCAACCCGGGCGTAGAAAGGATGTGATCGACCGATGTGCTCGTCCAGGGGAACGGATAGTCCGTACCCATGACGATCTGGCCGGAGCCGACTTCCGACGCAAGATACCGCAGCGCGTCCGGCGAGAACACGATCGAATCGTAGTACATCTGCTTCAGGTACTCGGTCGGTCGCTTCTTGAGCTGCACCGTGATGCGATTGGGGAAGGTGCGACCGACGGCATCCGAGCGATGAGAGTACGAAGGCAGATAGCCCCCGCCGTGCGCCGCGCAGACCTTCAGCCCCGGAAACTTGTCAAGCGTCCCTTCGAAGATGAGATGGGAGAGCGCAATCGTCGTCTCCAGCGGATTGCCGATCGTGTTGTCCAGGCCGCCGCTGCCCGTCACGCGTCGACCGAGCTCGGCCGTGCCCATGGGATGAATGAAGACGAGCACGCCCAGTTCCTCGGCCTTGGCCCACACCGGGTGAAACTTCGGATCGGCCAGTTCCTGGCCGTCGACGCTGCCGCCCACGGACAGCCCCCGCAACCCGAGTTGCTTGACGCCGTACACCAGCTGTTCGACGGCCAGTTCAGGATGCTGCAACGCCGCCGTCGCAAATGCGACGAATCGATCCGGTCGCGCCGCACACAACTCGGCGAGCTTTTCGTTCTGGAGTTTGATGAGCGCAGCCGACACGTCGCGCTCAGCCCGATACCAATACGGATTGACGCTGAGCGCCTCCATGTCGATGCCCTGCGCGTCCATGGCCCGAATGCGATCTTCCGCCATGATGAGCGAAGTCTGCTCGAGCTTGAGGCCCATCAACGCGTGTACCTCCGGGAAGGCGCAATGGGCATGCACATCGATCGTCCTGACGCGCCGCCCGCTGACCACGACCTCGCGTCTGCGTGGCGCGGGAGAGCCCGCTGCCGCATTGGCTTGCGCAAGCTGCTGCGGCTGGGCGCGGGTCTGTCCCTGTAAAGCGCATCCCGTGAAGACCGCGCCGTGCGTGCAGTCGCTCGCCGTCCCTGCGTTGGTGTGCTGGCCCATGAGACTCCTCCCGATCGGCTGGTTGCGCCTTCAACCCGGCGCTCGCACACATTCTAAGCCGGGAGCGGCCGCGGAGTGTCGTCACGTCGCGCGAACCTTCCGTCCTGCTCCGAGCGCTGCTTCGATTGCGACGCTCCCGCGACCATGCCATGCTCCGGTTGTTTTTCGTATATCTCGGACAGGATCCCGGCAAGAACCCGGGGTGGATTCCGTGCATCCTGTCCATCCATGTTTGAATTCGTGTTTTCCGGTCGCTGATTCAATGAGGCGGACATTGTGCCCCCCTTCATGATCGTCGACCCACCCCGTCAAGGAGGCTCTCATGCCCGGTCCTTTGGAAGGCAAGGTCGCGCTCGTGACCGGCGCCGTCCGGCGCAACGGACGCGCCATGATCCATGCGCTCGCAGCCGACGGCGCCGCCGTGGTCATCAATACCCGACGCTCCATCGATGAAGCGCAGCAGGTGCGCGCCGAAGTCGAAGCCATGGGCGGACGTGCGCTCGTCTGTGTCGCCGACGTGACCGACGAGTCGTCGGTCGAGCAAATGTTCAACGAAGTCGACGCGGCGTTCGGTGCACTCGACATCCTGGTCAACAATGCGGCCGATCGCGCAATGATTCCCTTCACGGAAATCACCCTCGCGCAATGGCGGCAGGCCCAGGCCATCATCCTGGAGGGTGCCTTCCTGTGTGCACGCGCCGCAATCCCGCGCATGCTCCAGCGCGAGTGGGGTCGTATCGTCAACATCAGCGGTATCACCAACCATCTCGCGGGCTACTCCGGCCGGACACACATCTCCACCGCGAAGGCCGGGCTGGAAGGCATGACGCGCGCACTCGCCAACGAGTATGCCAAACATCGCATCACAGTGAACTGCGTCGCGCCCGGATCGATCGGCGGCGAACGCTCCAAGACGTCGGGCACGACGATGAGCCTGGAAATTCCGGTGGGCCACAAGGGCAACTTCAACGACGTTGCGCGGACCGTCCGCTTCCTCGTCCAGCCGGATGCCGATTTCATCACCGGACAGACAATACACGTCAACGGCGGTCAGTACCTCAACTGATCCGGCATCACGAACCGTGGACCCATGAGGGCAACTCGTGCTGATCGCGTTCAACAAGCCGTTCAACGTCATGTGCCAGTTCACGGACCAGGCCGGCCGCCAAACGCTGGCGGACTTCGTTCCCGTGAAGCACGTCTACGCGGCCGGTCGGCTGGACTACGACAGCGAAGGGCTGTTGCTGCTGACCGACGACGGCGAACTCCAGCATCGATTGACGGATCCCAGGCGTCGAACGCGCAAGACGTATCTCGTCCAGGTGGAGCGAACCCCTGACGAAACTGCGCTTGTGCGACTGCGAGAAGGCATCCTCCTGAACGACGGCATGACGGCCCCGGCGCAGGCGCGCGTGGTGTCTGAACCTGAATGGCTGTGGCCGCGACAGCCGCCGATCCGGCATCGGCTCAACGTGCCGACCGCGTGGCTGGAACTCACCATCACAGAAGGCCGCAATAGGCAAGTGCGCCGCATGACCGCAGCCGTCGGACATCCGACCCTGCGCCTGATTCGCATCGCCGTGGGCGACTGGAACCTCGACGGGCTCGCATCCGGTCGATGGCGGCGCTGCCCTCTCTGAATGCCGTTGTCCTCATCGGCTCGACCGGCCTGCTGCGGACACTGACGACCTCACGCAGCACTTGACGCCGAGCGCCGCAAAGGCCACGCTGCGACACCCGAAGCCATCCTCCCGAACCCGCGAGGCGACGGCAATCATGGCGATCGGGAACTGGAGGGGACTTCCCGAAAAGCGTCCGATGCATCGCTGCCGCCGCGCTTGGGTGTTGCTCGTCTGCGTTTTGCCGATCACCGAGGAGGAAACACATGCCGTTCTACGAACGAGGAAGCGTTCGGATCCAGTATCGCGAGGCGGGTACGGGTTATCCGTTGCTCGTCATCCCCGGAGGAGGGTTGAATGCCACCATCGCGGGATTGGCCACCAGCTCGCCCTTCAATCCCTTCGACGAGTTCGCCGACGAATACCGCGTCGTCGCTGGCGATCTGCGCAATGCCGCCGGCGGCGAATCTACGGGGCCGCTGGAGGGCGACCGGCCGTGGGACAGCTACACCGACGATCACATCGGCCTCATGGATCACCTCGGCATCGACAAATTCCTGGTGCTCGGCTTCTGCATCGGCGGGCCGTTCATCTGGAATCTGCTGCGGCGTGCGCCGGATCGCGTCGTGGCTGCGGTGCTTACGCAGCCGAGCGGTTCCCGCCCCGAGATGCGCGATCTCTTCTACGACAACAACATGAAGGGCTGGGGACCGGAACTCGTCAAGCGCCGTCCCGATATCGCGCCGCAGGACGTCGACCGGTTTCTTACCCGCATGTATCGGACGAATCCGGATTTCGTGTTCACCGTGACGCGCGATTTCGTCCGCGCCTGCCAGACGCCCATCCTCGTGCTGCCGGACGACATTCCCGCACACCCCTACGCCGTTGCCATGGAAACGGTCATGCTTGCCCCGCGATCCGAGGTGAGCATGTTCCCGTGGAAGGAACCCAGGGAGCGCATCCCGATCGCCGTACGCCAGATTCGATCGTTCCTGCGCGCACACCGGCCGACAACAGCCTGAACGACGAACCCAAGGAGGAGGTAGCAGTCATGCTCAAGCGTTGCGCAGTCATGCTGGTGGCCGTCCTGGGAGGGTGGCTCGGGCCCAGCCAGGCACAGAACTACCCGACGAAGCCCATCCGATTCATCATTTCGTTCGGTCCTGGTTCGGCGAGCGATACGCTGGCCCGCATCGTCGGCCAGGATCTCGCGCAGTCGCTGGGCCAACCGATCGTCGTGGTGCCCAAGCCCGGCGCCGACGGCGCGATCTCCGGCATGGAGGTGAAACGTGCCACGCCCGACGGCTACACCTACCTCTTCGGCACCAACAGCGCGTATTCGGTCGTCCCGAATATTCGCAAAGTGCCGCCCTACGACGTACTGAAGGACTTTACGCCCATCACGTATCTCGGCGACAACACCTTCTTCTTCGTCGTGCATCCGTCGGTGCCGGTCAAGTCGATCGGGGAGCTCATCTCGTACGCAAAGAGCAATCCGGCGGCGATCAGCTTCGCCGCCGGCAATACCTATGCGCTGGTCTCCACGGCGATGTTCGCGTCCAGCAACGGGATCAAGATGCGATCCGTGCCCTATAAGTCCGAACCCGATGCGATGGCCGATCTCCTCTCCGGACGTGTACAGATGATGAACGGTACGGTCACGTCACTCGCCGCGCACATTCGGGACGGGAAGCTGCGCGCCCTGGCGACGACGCTGCCGCAGCCGAGTCCCGTCCTGCCGGACATCCCGTCGTTCCCGCAGGCCGGTCAGCCGCCGTTTCCGATCGGCCCGTGGTTCGGCCTCGTTGGCCCCGCCGGGATCCCGCCCGCGATCGTCGCCCGCATGAACAAGGAGATGGTTGCCACGCTCGCCAAGCCGGATGTCAAGGGCGCGATGCTCAAGCAGGGCTTCGTCGTTCGCTCCTCGTCGCCGCAGGAACTCGCAGCCCACATGAAGGAGCAGCTGGGGATCTGGAAGACGGCCGTCAAAGCCGCCGGCGTGGAACCGCAGTAGCCGACCCTGGGTCAGCGCACCTTCGACTCAGGGTCGAAGGGAGCGGGATTTCAGGGGCGTGCCAGACGCACGAGCGTCGACGCATCAGCCGACTGTCGGACGTTCCAGCACGCATGAGCCAGGTCGTCGACCTGCGCGGCGCCCAACACGGGATCGGCCAGATCGTGCAGCTTGGCTTCCAGCTGCGCGTCGGACATCGGCCGCTCGACCGCGCCGAGTTGATGCTCGACGTGCTGCTCCAGCACCCGACCGTCGCGAAGCGTGACGCGCACGTGCGCCTCGTCCACCCTATAGGCGTCGTCTGCTTGCGCATGCACCCGGTCGCGCAAAGCAACATTGCCGGGGTCTGCAATGCACGCATCGCTGAACTGCCGGATGCGGATCTCGCGCTCGCGAAGCGCGACAGCCACCCAGTGATATACGCTGAACGTGCCTTCGACAGCATTGATCGGCGCCCGGCGTCCGGTGAGTCGAAGACACATGGGATGCACGGTCAAATCCACGCGCTCGATCGCATCCGGATCGGGCCGATGCTGTTCGGCGATTTCCATCGCCCCCGTGAGCGCGGGATGAATGACAATGCCGCAGGGATACGGCTTGTACGTGTTCTGCAGCATCTCCCAGCGCTCGCCCAAACCCTCCACCAAAGCCGGCCAGTGTGGCTGCGTCGCATACAAATAGCCCAACCCGCGAGGCCCTTCGATCGGCGTCTCGGAGGTCGTGAATCCGCGTCGCGCGAGCAGCGCCGCCTGCATGCCCGCTTGCGCGGCCCACGCCGGCACGAGGTTCTTCGCCATCGTCCCATGCGTCTCGCGGGGCCCCGCCGCACGCATCGCGGCGATGCCGATCGCCCACACCATCTGCTGTTCGTTCAATCCAAGAATACGGCCCACCGCAATCGCTGCACCGATCCCGCCCGTCAAGCCCGTGAGAAACCAGGCCGGATCGCATTGTGCAGGCGGTGCAGCAAGCGCATTGGCCAGCCGGCACTGCACTTCGATGCCGAGGGTCAGCGCATGCAGAAAATCGGCACCCCGCATCGTTCGACGCTCGCCCAAAGCAAGCAGACTCGATGCGATCGGCCCTGTCGGGTGGATCACTGTCGCGATGTGCGTATCGTCGTAGTCGAACACGCCTGACGAAACACAATTCACGAGCGCAGCCGTGAAGATGTCGAGCTTCTCCTCGCGACCGAGCACGCTGGCTTCGCGCGGCCCCGAGAACTCGTCGAACGCCTCGATCACAGACTGCGTCGTCTCGTGCCGGCACGCCCGAATCGGGCTCCCGATCCAGTTGACGAGTGCCCGTGCGGCTTCCTTGGCAACGTTTTCCGGCAGGTCTTCAGGTACCGACTCTACGGCGAATCGGGCAAGACGACGAGTGACGGACGCTTCCATACGCAACTCCGGATGGGTGCAGCGACAACGGATGGCCGATGACCTCGACCGACGCAGGCGACGTGCGCACGCGACGACGCGCAATCACCCGCACGGACGACGACTCGCGGCGTCGAGATGAAAACGGCGGGCGTCACAGCACGACACCCGCCGCCGAACCTCAAACGAACACGCTCAGCTCTTCGCGTCGGACTTGCGGCGCCCCGAGGGCAGACCCAACCCGCGTCGCGCCACCTGATCGCGCATCACCTGCACGCTGCCGTGGTTGATGCCCGACTGGAACGAGCCCAGCACGTTGTGCGCGAAGATGCCTTTCTCAATCGCATGCGGCGACGTGCGCAGCAACGATCCGTATTGCCCCAGCATCTGCGTGATCGCTTCGGTCACGCGCACCCCGTGCTCGGGCGCCCACACTTTCTCGGCCGAACCCTCGTAGGTGAAATTGCCGCCTTTGCGGACGATCGACATGCTGCGCATCGTCATCAGTCGGCACACCTGCGCTTCGATCCACATCTCGGCAATCTTGTCGCGCACGGCGGGGTTCTGGCCCGGCGCGTAGTCTCCGAGCGTGTTCTTCTTGACGAAGTTGACGATGTCCTCGTTACGCTGAACGGAGATCAGATAGCGCCATGCGCCCACGCGGTCGAGGTTGAGACCCATCGCGCCGACACGCCAGCCCTTGTTTTCCTCGCCGAGCAGACACGACTTGTGGACGCGCACGTTGTCGTAGAACGTCTCGTTCGTGCGGGCAGTGCCATAGGTGGTGCCCAGCGGGGCGGTCGGCTCGTTCTGGATCGTCCACAGCGGACGCACGGTGAGGCCTTCCACGTTCATCGGAAAAAGAAAGATCGATATGCCTTCGTGCTTGGGCGCCTTCTTGTCGGTGCGCGCCATTAGGTAGATGTGCGTGGCCATGTGGGCCGAGCTGGTGTACATCTTCTGCCCGTTGATGACGTAGTGATCGCCGTCCTTCACGGCACTGCAGCGCAGATTGGCGAGGTCCGCGCCGGCGTGCGGCTCGGTAAAGCCCAGCGCGAATATGATTTCGCGCTTGATGAGCCCGGGGATGAAATACTTCTTCTGCTCTTCGGTGCCGGCCGCCATGATCGCCGGCGCGCCGCTGCCACCCAGGCTGATGTCGACCCCGGCGCGGCGAAACTCCTCTTCGACGATGTATTGCGTCAGCGGATCGCCGCCCTGCCCGCCGTACTCGCGCGGATAGGTGATGCCGAGCCAGCCCTTGTCGTAGATCTTGGCGTACAGCGCCTTCGCCTTCGGTCCGAGGCCCCGCGTATCGCCGGTCGATGTTTCGGGATCGAGCTCGGCCGCGATCTCGGCCGTGATCTCCTTCTTGATGAATCTGCGCACGTCGCTGCGCAACGCTTCCTGTTCGGCGGTGTAAGCGAATTCCATGACCTGCTCCTCGTCGCGTCGGGCAGCGAGCTTCGCGAGGCGTCTGCAGCACGCGTACGCGACCTTGCCCGGTGACCCTGTGATTGTGTCTGTCGAAGACGACGAGCAAGGATACCACCGGCGCTTTGGGTCGCAGGCCCCGGGGGTTCACCATGCGAACCCTTCTTCGACTACCAGGGCGTCCGATGGACCCCGAGGGCCGTCAGCGCACCGAACACGACCAACCCCGCCGCAATCGCCGAAAACATGACGAACATCGGCGCGCCGGCCATCGCCGCAATAGCCCCGAGCCCTGCGACCGTCAGCAGACGCGCCGTCCCGGCGAGCACCGGCAACACGACCCGGGCGGCCCCTTGCGAAGCGAAGTAGAGCCCCATGCCGACGCCGAAAAACACGAAGCACGGCCCTGCGATGCGCAGATACGACGCACCGCTCGCGAGCACTTCGGGATCGTCGCTGAACAGGCCGACCCATGCCGCAGGAAACGATGCTGCGGCAAGGCCGATCAGCATCGTGACGCCACCCGCGAGGGCCGCACCTGTCCAGGCGATGCGCCGTGCTCGTGCAATCGCCCCGGAGCCCACGTTCACGCCCACCATCACGACGAGCGCCTGGCCGATCGAAAAGACGACCGGCACCATCAACAGTTCGAGCCTCACGCCGACGCCATAGCCCGCAAGCGCTGCAACACCGAACCGGCTGACCAGACCGGTGAGTATCATCGCCGTCACGATCGTCTGCAGCGCCGACAAGGCGGAGACGCCGCCTACGCGCAGGATATTCGCCGCCGGCGACCAGTGGATGCGCCAATCCTCGCGCTGCGGCCACAACGACGTGCGGCGCAGATGCAGGATCAGAATCGATGCCGCCAAGGCGAAGCCCGCGACATGCGCCGTTGCCGTCCCGGCGATTCCGTAGGTCGGCACCGGCCCCCATCCGAGCGTCAGTATGCGCGACAAGCCGATCTGCACGACGGAGGCCGCAATCAGGGCAAGCGCCGGGGTGCGCGTATCGCCGCTCCCGCGTGAGACCGCAGCCAGCGTGTTGCCGAGCCATACGACGACGGCACCGCTGAAAAGCGCGTCCGAATAGACACTTGCCTGCGAGAAGGCCTGCGGATCGCCGCCGAGCACGCGGTAGAGGGGCGGGCCGCAGAAGAGCGCGAGCAACGTGTACAGCAGCCCCATGCCGAATGCGATCACGAGCGCATGCGCCACGAGGCTGCGAGCATCGGCATGACGGCCGGCACCGAGCGCGCGTGCAATGGCCGACGACACCCCACCCCCCATTGCACCCGCAGACGTCATCTGCATGAACATGACCAGCGGAAACACGAGGGCAAGCCCTGCCAGCGGTGCCGTGCCCGCGCGGCCCACGAAGTGCGTGTCGGCGATGGATGCCGCGATCTGGAAGGCCGCCAGCACGATGCCCGGCGCGGCAAGCCGTGCGATGCGCGGGGCGATGGGGCCGTGCAACAATAACTGCGTCGCCGCGGTGGGCGCACGTGCGGGAAGGGCCGACGTCGTCGAATTCACTTCGGCGATCCGTGGTACAGGCTTAGCCTCGAGGCCCCCTGCTGACGCGATACCGGCACCGACCAGGCCTCAACCGCCGCGTGACAGCATCGGGATCAGCACGGCGGCAGCCATCGCGAGCACGAGAAAGCCGACGAAGATCCACACGACGATCGACGTGCGATAGTGCACGTGCGGCGTGGCCTTGCGGATCTCCTCGTATTCGGGCGTGAAGATGTATCGCCCCTTGGCGCACAAAAGCAGATAGAGCACGTATCCGTTGATCAGCGTCCCGACCGGGAACCCGAGCAGTCCGAGCGCGGCCAGGACGATCGCCGGAATCCGCACCCACGGCTTCAATGTCCGCAAACCGTAGCCGACCACACCCATTGCTACGCCGAACACGAGGCTCAACATGCCGATGTCGAAGAGCCCGACGAACATCACCAGTCCGGTTACGATCAGTCCGATCGTTCCCAGATAGTAGAGCAGCCCCACGCTGCGCAACGAGGCTTCGACGGAAATGTGCTCCCGGCGGACGGCTTCCGCCTCGGCATCGATCCCCACCTCGGCGACCACGGCCGTGGGGGCACTGTAGGGATTGACGACTTCGGTCATCGCAGGCTCGCTTTACGGACTCTCGAGCATCATGTCATAGTCGGCGCAACGGAGGAAAGCCTCGCGCGGCGAACGAACGCCGTGCGAACACCACTGCCGAAGCGGCTCGCGAACCTTCTACCAGACGAACGCGGGCAAGACGAATTTCGGCCGAGCCTCGGCCTCGGCGATGAATCGCGCCCAGGCTTCGTGCGAAGGCTGATCGCCCCAGCGCCGAACGAGTTCGTTGGCATGAATTCCGCCCACGACGAACGCACTCGTCAGGCCGGCACCTTGGGCGCCGAGGATATCGTGCTCGATCGAATCCCCCACGGCGATGACGCGCTCGGGCGTGCACGCACGAAGACATTCGAGGCATGAGCCATAGATCTCCGGGAACGGCTTGCCATGACGCACGACGCGACCACCCAGTTCCTCGTAGCGACGCGCCAACATGCCGGCCGCTTCGACCGTGCCATCGGGCGACACGCGGACGAGATCGGGGTTCGCGCACACGAGCGGCATGCCGCGAGCGATCCCGGCGCGCAGCTCGGCTTCGTAGCCCACGACATTGCGTCGAGGCGAATCGATGCCGATCGCGGCGAGGAAGTCGGCCTCGTCCACTCTCGCGGCGAACGTGAGCCCGATCCCGTCGAGGAGAGAGTAATCGCCATCGCGGGTGAAGGCGTAGCAGCGCGAACCGAGAGACCGATGGAAACCGGAACGTCGCTCGACGATCGCGCTGCGGGCATCTTCTCCGGCCCCGATGAAACAGTCGTAAAGCGACGGATCGAAGCCGAGTTGCGTCATGAGGCGAATGTTGTAATCGTTGCGCCTGCCCGAATTCGACAGGATGACCACCTGCTTGCCCGCTGCACGCAATTGCCGCAGACATTCGATTGCACCAGGGTACGGCTTCACGCCGTCATGCAGGACGCCCCACTGGTCGAGGATGAACCCATCGTAATCGGCGATCAGCGCAGCAACGCCACTGACGAAGTGCGTCGCCGGGGAATCGGATGCGTTCATCGTGATGCTTCAGCTGATTCGTGCGCGGATTCGCGCCGAGACCGCTTTGGTCGCCAGGATGGCAATACGTTGCGTTCAGCGCCCCGCAGGAGCGAGATTTCCAAAAGTCCACCACTACGAGATAGCCCGGTTGTCGAACGATTGTACCCTTTGCCGACCACCGTGATGTCCTCAGCGACTTCCGTCTATCTGGCTGCGTCAGCGACGAGTCGCATCCGTTCGAGTGTCGAGCCGATAGCCGACACCGGTCTCGGTCAGCAGGTATCGCGGACGAGAGGGTTCCTGTTCGAGCTTCTGTCGAATAGCCGCCATGTGGATTCTGAGGTAATGCGCCCGCTCGACGTAGGCGGCGCCCCAGACCTCCTGCAGCAATTGGCGCTGCGTCACGACCTTGTCCGCATTACGTGCCAGTACCGCGAGCAGCCGAAACTCGGTCGGCGTAAGGTGGATCTCCCGATCTGAGCGAGTCACTCGATGCGCCGCCAGATCCATCTGCACGTCACACCAAGAAAGAAGGCTGCTTTCTTGCGCATTCGAGGGACGTGCGCGTCGCAGTGCCACGCGTATGCGGGCAAGCAACTCCCCCATGCCCACGGGCTTGGTCACGTAGTCGTCCGCCCCGGCGTCGAGCGCCCGGATCTTCTCCGCTTCCTGCGAGCGGGCAGAAAGCACGACGATGGGAACCGTGCTCCATTCCCGAATCCGGCGGACGACCTCGACACCGTCGATGTCGGGCAGACCGAGATCGAGGATCACGACATCCGGAGGCTTGCGGGCAACCTGGGCCACTCCTTCCTCACCGGACTCCGCATGGTCAAGTTCGTAACCGGATGCCTCCAGCCCGGCACGCAGGAAACGTCGGATCTGGATGTCGTCCTCCACGACCAGTACCCGAGAGCGGACCGGCGAAGTCACGACGACGTTTCCTGACCAGCGTTGACACCCGGCGCAGGCTGCTGCATCGGAATCGCAATTCGAAAGGTTGCGCCGCCGACGGCATTGCGCTCTGCCCATATTCTTCCGCGGTGTGCGCTCACGATCGCCTGACAGATCGTGAGGCCGAGGCCGACGCCGCTTTGTGCGCGCTCCGTGTTTGCACGATAGAACTTGTCGAAGATGCGCTGCTCGTCGCCGGGCGCGATGCCCGGCCCCTGGTCGGCGATGCTGATCCGAATTTCGTCGCCCTCGACGCTCGCGCCGATTTCGATCGGCGTGGCAGGTGTCGAATACTTGATCGCATTCTCCAGTAGGTTCTCCATTGCCTGCCCGATCAGTACGGCATCGACATGCAACCACGGAAGCTCCGGTGCAATGCGAACCACGACCTCTCTACCGTCAAGGCGCTTGTCCAATCGATTGAGCACCGCGCCGGTCAACTCTTCCAACGGATACCACTGTCGATCGAGCTTCACGCTGCCGCCTTCCAGCCTCGCCATCTCGAGCAGGTTGTTCGCCAGTCGAGACATGCGCCGCGCCTCGTCGTGGATCGCACGGGCCAGATCGGTGCGCGTCTCTGCGCCGAGGACGTCGGCCTGCTCGACAAGACTGCTGGAAGCACCGACGATGGTTGCCAGCGGCGTGCGCAAATCGTGGGAGATCGCGCTCAAGAGAGAGTTTCTCACGCGCTCCGATTCCATGCGCATCTCTATGGCGACGGACTGCTTCACCAGCCGGACGCGATCCAGCGCCGTGCCGACCTGACCGATAAACAGATCCAGCAGTCGGCGCTGCTCGGGGACGAACAGGCGTCGCGGGCTGGCCGGCAGTAACGCTGCGACGCCGAACGTCGCGCGCGTCCCCACGATCGGCACGTAGTGAGCATCCGTCTCCGCTAGCGTATCCGTTCCCAGTCCGGCGGGGAGGCCCCGGTCGTATACCCATTGCGCGACGCCGATATCGGCACCGTGCAAAGAACCGTGAATGCTCGGGTCGGCAGGATATCGGACTCGTCCCGAGTCGTCAGGCAGCAGGAACACCACCTCACTGGAGAACGTGTCGGCGATATGGCGAACGCCTACGCACAACACTTCGGACTCGGTTTGCGATGCGGCGAGCTCGCGCGCCATATGGTACAGCGACGCCATGCGCTCCTCTCGATATCCGGCCACGCGTGCCTGCTGGCGCATGCTGGCCGTTAGGTTGCTGATCGTGATGCCTACGACCAGCATCACCGCAAACGTCAGCAGGTACTGGGTATCCGAAACGGCGAAGGTGAGATACGGCGTGACGAAAAAGAAATCGAACATCCCCACGCTGAGCACCGCCGCGAGGATCGAAGGACCGCGACCATAGCGTGCCGCCGTGACCAGCACACCCAGCAGATACACCATGACGAGATTGGTCAGCTCGAGCGCGCCGGACATCATGAACGCAATGACCGTGCACCCGACCGTTATGCCGAAAGCGGCGAGGTACGTCGGGTAACGTGTCTTGCCGCCGTCCCGCTCGTCGATGCCGAAGTGGGCGCGGCTGCGATCGATCAGCGGCCGCACGAGCGCGGCGTCGAGTGCGCTCGACGGGCCACCGACCAGATAAACGTCGATCCCCTCCGCCTGCCGGATGATGCTATCGATCGCCGATCCGAACAACCAGTGCTGCAACCCCGAATGCGTAGGCTTGCCCAGAACGAGCTTGGTGACATTGCGCTCCCGAGCAAACGCCACGATCTCCTCCGCGATAGTCGGTCCTGAGACGGTCGCGGTTTCTGCACCCAGTTGTTCGGCGAGCTTGAGGTGGGCGAGTATGGCGTTACGTGCGGAAGCCGACAGCCGCTGCAGCTTCGGCGTTTCGACGTAGACCGCGATCCACTCGGCGTGGAGGGTAGCGGCAAGTCTTCGACCGCCCCGGATGATGCGTTCGGCATTCGCGCCGGGCCCCACGCAGACCAAGACCCGCTCGGCGGCCTGCCAGACATCCCGGATCCCGGCGCCTTCGCGGTAGTCGCGCATCTGCGCCTCCACGCGCTCAGCAGTACACCTGAGCGCGAGCTCGCGCAGTGCGATGAGATTGCCCTTGCGAAAGAAGCTCTGTATCGCGTGCTCGGCCTGATTGGGAACGTAGACCTTGCCTTCCTTCAATCGCTGTATGAGTTCGTCCGGTGGCAGGTCGACCAGTTCGAGCTCGTCCGCGCGGTCCAATACACTGTCCGGCACGGTTTCGGCGACGGCGATCCCGGTGATGCCAGCCACCACGTCCTTCAAGCTTTCCAGGTGCTGAACGTTCAGGGCCGTATAGACATCGATGCCGGCATTCAACAGCTCCTCGATGTCGCTCCAACGCTTCGGGTGGCGCGAGCCTGGGACATTGGAATGGGCAAGCTCGTCGACCACGATGAGTGCCGGCTTGCGTTCGAGGGCGCCATCGAGATCGAACTCATGCAGCTTGACGCCCCGGTACTCGACAACGCGCGGCGGCAGCGCCTTCAACCCGCGCAGCAGCGCGGCAGTCTCCTCGCGGCCGTGGGTTTCAGCCACGCCGATCAGGACATCGACGCCCTCGTCACGCTTCTCGTGCGCTGCGGACAGCATGGCGTACGTCTTGCCGACGCCCGCGGCCGCACCGAGAAAGATCTTCAATCGCCCGCGTCGTCGCTCGGCTTCTTCGGGCTGCACCCGCGCGAGCGACCGATCAGGATCGGGACTCAAGGATGACATTGATCACTCGTCCGCTGTCGATCCGCAAAGGAGAGATTGCATACGTCAGTCCGGCGAGTGAAGCAGGATCAGACGCTGCAGCGCTTCTGCAGTCGCGCAATCACGCATCTCATCGCGAAAGGATTTGGATCCGAACAAACGCGCTACGTCCGCCAGCAACTGCAGATGCTCCTCGGTCGCATGACCTGGCACGCCCAGGACGATGAGATCGGTGACGGGCAGGCCATCCGGGGCGTCGAACATGATCGGTGTACGGGCGCGTACGAATGCCGCCAAGGTGTGGCTCAACCGACTCAAGCGCGCGTGCGGGACGGCAATGCCGTAACCCAGCGCAGTGGAGCCCAACCGCTCTCGATCGCGCAATGCCGTCGTGACCTGCGCAGCACTCAATCCGTAGAGACGTTCGAACATTTCGCCGCACCGGCCGAAGAGCTCGTCTTTGGTGTTCGCCTCGACATCCAGCACGATGTTCTCGAGCGACAAGAGGTCAGCGATTCTGAGGGATGGATTCGCAATCGGCATGGCTTCAGTTCTCCGCGGGACGGGCGCTTCCATACTGCTCGTCCAAGGCCAGATTGAGTTTCAGCACGTTGACTCTCAGTTCGCCCAGAATACCCCAGCGGCGCGGTTCGGTCAGTGCGGCCACGCCCCGGAGCGCCAGCGGTACGAGTGCTATCAGAATCAACGCATTGAAGATCACCACCGACAGAATCGCGCGGGCGGGTGTCGCGGGACTCATCACGTTGAGTCCGCCGAGCTGCGGGTACGCGGGTGCCAACGCAGAAGGGATGATCGCGAAAGATTCGGCCGCGTCGTTCGCCATCGAGCTCGTCAGCGCACTTCGGGTCATGAGCATATGAACAACGCCCCGAAATCAACGGGACACGCGGTGCGCCGCGAAGCGCTCGACGTCCTGGGTGGCGCCGGACACGATCAGCAGATCACCCGAAAGGACGACCGTCTCGGGTGTCGCATGCCGGAAGTCCTCGTTCGCCCGCTTCACGCCGACCACCGTGACCTTGAATAGCTCTCGCACCCGGCTTTGCGCCAGCGACTTGTTCTGCGACAGCAGCGGGGGCCGAATCTTGGCAATCGCGAATCCATCGTCGAACTCGATGTAATCGATCATCCTTGCAGTGATCAGATGAGCGACCCGCTCGCCCATGTCCGCTTCCGGATAAACGACATGGTGGGCGCCGATCCGCTGCGCGATCTGTCCGTGCTCGGGCGATACGGCTTTGACCCAGATATCCGGGATCTCCAGTTCCGTGAGCGCCATGACGGTCATGAGGCTGCATGCCAGGTCGGTTCCGATACCGACGATCGCGTGTGCAAAGTCGGCCACGCCGAGCTGACGCAACACCTGAACGTTGGTTGCATCCGCCTGTACCGCGTGCGTGAGCCGATCGGCCCATGCCTGGACGAGTTCGGCGCCGCGATCGATTCCCATCACGTCGTGCCCAAGCGCCGTCAGCGACTGCGCCACGGCACCGCCGAAGCGTCCGAGTCCGATGACGACGACACTGTCGCCTGCGGAGAATGCGTGTTGCTCGGTGAACAATCTACCCAACAATTGGATGCTCCTCCGGATAGCGATAGGGCGCCTGGGCTTGACCGAGCGCCAGCGATGCGGCCAGCGTGATCGTCCCCACTCGGCCTACGTACATCAACACGGTCAGCATCAACTGACTGGCCGGTGGCAGATCGCCGGTGATTCCAGTGGACAATCCGACGGTGCCGAACGCGGAGATGACCTCGAAGATCACCTTGTCGGTGGCAATGTCCGTATCGCGCAAGATGAAAAGGGTGCCGAATACAACCATGCTGCTGCTCAGTACCAGGACCGTGATGGCCTGGCGCTGTGCCACCGCAGATACGCGACGCCCGAAAGCCTCGCTGTCGCGACGTCCGCGGATCTCGGCGTAAACAAGCATGCAAAGCACGAGGAAGGTGCCGACCTTGACCCCGCCGGCTGTCCCTGCGCTGCCTCCACCGACGAACATAAGCAAGTAGTGCAGTGCCCAGCTTTCGTGCTTAAGGGCCGCGATATCGAGACTGTTGAACCCGGCAGTGCGCGCCGACACCGATGCAAACGCAGCGGACAGCAGTTTGTCGGCAAAGCTCATGGGGCCCAGCGTCCTGGGGTTGTGCCATTCGAAGGCCAGCAGCAGGATCATGCCGCCGCCGAGCAGGACTGCGGAACCGACCAGGGTCAGTTTCGTGTGCAGCGACCAGTGCCGTGGATCGCCGATGCGAGCGCGCATGTCGTGGATCACCGGAAAGCCGATGCCGCCGATGACGATCGCGACCATGATCGGAGCGAGGACCCATCCGTCGCTCGAGTACCGCATCAGACTATCCGCGTTCAGGGAGAATCCGGCGTTGTTGAACGCCGACACGGCATGGAACACCCCGTGCCATAGGGCGGTCGACCACTCCATCGTGCGGGCCGACATGAATCGAGTGGTGAGGATGATCGCGAGCACTACCTCGACGACGACGGTGACGACGAGTACGAGCCGTGCAATGCACGATACGTCGCCCAAGCCCACGGTATGCGTTTCGACTTGCATGATCAGGCGAGTCCGAAGGCGCAACGAGCGATTCACCATCAACCCGAGGACGGTGGCGAAGGTCATCATGCCGAAGCCGCCCACCTGGAACAATACGAGAACGACGAACTGCCCGAAGAACGACCAGTGAGTCCCGGTATCCACGACAGCAAGACCGGTCACACAAACGGCCGAAACGGCAGTAAAGAATGCGGTCAGCACCGGCGTGGGTGCCGCCCCGGCTGTCGCCGCCGGCAATGACAGAAACAGCGTCCCCAGAAGGATCATGGCGGCGAACGCCAGAGCTACGGCACGGGTGGGATGGAGAAGCTGTCTCATCGCGGCTCGGCGGAGTTACGCCCGAACTCTTCTGCGCAAAGGCGTCACGGCCGAATCTTGCCTCGGCAACGAGGTTTCGACCCGCCGCCGCGGGCGTACAAGCGACCGTCCAGTTTCGGACCGGTGTGCAACTTTCGTCTTTCGCTCCCGTCTGCGGAGTTGGCGTCCGATCCGAATAAGGGCCTCGCGTGGTCCGCCACCGTCGAACGCCTGGCCGATACACCCACTGCGCGCCGATCCGGTGAGGGTAACCAAGGCCGAGCGCGCGCCGTGTAAAGATTGCGTAAAGAAGAGCGCCTGGGTGCAATCCATCACGCGTACCGGCGCACGTTCGACCAGGACTGCGGAACGTTCGGCTCGGCGAGCCAGGACGTCGAGTGACTTCGCTTTACTCATCGAGTTGTATCCAATATAGTGGCCACAGCTATCGGGAGAGACTGCAAAGCGCAGCGCCGAAGGAGCAACCGCCCCGGAAACTCTCAGGCACCCAGGACCGGTAGCGAACCGCGGGATCGAACCCGCGAAAAACTCTGAAGAGTGGCCGGAATGGCCTTCCGGCCCGCCGAAGGAGCAAGCGCGATTCACGCGTGAATCTCTCAGGCCTCGGACAGAGGGGGTCAGACGTCGCACATGGGGTGCGGCGTCTGTCCTTCGCAGTCGAGGCCCTGGAAAAGAGAGAGCCGCTCCATGAAACACTACGCCGTCATCGGCGCCGGCATTACCGGTGTCACTTCCGCCTATGCGCTCGCCCGGCGCGGGCATGCCGTTACCGTCATCGAGAAGCAGCCATACGCGGGGATGGAAACCTCGTACGCGAACGGAGGCCAGTTGTCGGCCTCCAACGCCGAGGTCTGGAATCATCCCGCCACGCTGGTGAAAGGCCTGAAATGGATGTTCACGCCGGATGCGCCGCTGCTCATGCATCCGGCCCCGGGTTGGCACAAGCTCTCCTGGCTCGCGGAGTTTCTCTGGGCCATGCGTCGCTACGAAGCGCACACCGTGGCGACGGCGCGACTCGCGATCGAAGCACGCCGCCACCTCTTCGCCTGGGCCGACGCTGAAGGCATCGACTTCGATCTTCGCCGCGAAGGCATTCTTCACGTCTATCGCGATCGCGCAGGGTTCGAACATGCCGGGCGGGTGTCTCTACTGCTTGCGCGAGGCGGCCTGGAACGACGGCCCGTGACCCCTGACGAGATGCGTGTGATCGAACCCACGCTGCAGGGGGATTTCTACGGGGGCTACTACACCGAGAGCGATGCGACCGGCGACATCCACAAGTTCACCACCGGCCTCGCGAGGGCATGCGAGCGATTGGGCGTGCGCATACGCACGGGATGCGAGGTCGTCGACACGGCTGCGGATACCCGGGGCGTGCGAGTCGGGCTGCGACACGAAGGCGGTATCGAGCCGGTGCAGTTCGACGGCATCGTCGTTTGTGCCGGGGTTCACAGTCGCCGCATCGCTGCACGCCTCGGCGATCGACTGAACGTCTATCCGGTGAAGGGCTATTCGATCACCGTGAACCTTCGCGATCATGAAAGCCAGGCGGCGGCGCCCCGAGTGAGCCTTCTCGACGACGGCACCAAGATCGTGAGCAGCCGGCTCGGCGACGAGCGCCTGCGCGTCGCCGGCACGGCCGAGTTCGACGGCTTCAATCTCGACATTCGTGCAGATCGTGTGCGACCGCTGGTCGGTTGGGTGCGGCGCTGCTTTCCGAAGGTCGACGCCCGCAATGTCGTACCCTGGGCCGGACTGCGGCCCATGATGCCCGACATGATGCCGCGCGTCGGCCCCGGCCGCCGGCCCGGCGTGTTCTATAACACGGGCCACGGGCATCTCGGCTGGACCTTGTCTGCGATCACCGCGCAGCAGGTGGCGGATGCGATCGATGTAAGCGAGTCGAAGCGGCCGGCCCGCATCGGCGCCCGCCCCATGCTGGGCGGCGCGTGACGATCGCGTAGCCGCATTACTGTCCGACGCGCGGCGAGCTTGCGCGTCGGACATTTGGGGCGGGGGTAAGATGCTGCAATCACGAAATTCACGCCCGATTACAGGAATGACCTATGGCTAGACCCGAAGCCCTACCTGATCAAGCGTGAGACGCGAGGTCAATCAACGTGTGTGATTGGAGAAGCTGAACCCGCTAAACAATCACAACCTACGTGGCTCGGCAGCGGTCTCCGATTACTATGTAAACCGGACTGCCAGCCGCTTCTGTTCGGCGTTCGTCCTGACCTGCCCTACGAACCGCGCGCCTTGAAGACCAGGAAATACTGATGCGGCAGGAACGAATGCTCCTGCACGAGCACATAGCCGGCCTCCGCCATCTCGGCGCGCACCTTATCCGGCGCCAGCCGCGCACTGACCGGCGGACCTTGCGGCGAATCCAGACGGAAGTCGATGATCGCCACGCTGCCTCCGGGCTTGAGCTGGTCCTTCAGCTTTCGAAAGTATGACCTGCGATCACCGATGTGGTGATAGACGTCGAGCAGCACTGCCATGTCGACCTTTTCGGGCAGAACGAGTCCACCTGGCTTGGCTTGCACGGCCACAAGATTGGCAAGCCCCGACTTCGCGGCCCGATCACGCAGGTAAGCCACCATGTCCGGTTCGACATCGACGCCGTAAACGCGCCCGCGCGGCGTCATGTGCGCGAGGCGTACCGCGAGGTAGCCCGTGCCCGCACCGATGTCCGCGACGATCGCGTCCGGCCTCAGCGCGAGGGCCTGCATGATCTGGTGCGGCTTCTGCCATACGTCGCGTTTCGGATCGTCGAACATCCTGGACCACTTCTCGGCATCCTTGAAGCTGTGATCGTGGGTATGCATGCCATGCTGATCGTGCGACGGTGTTTGTGTGCCGGCAGCGCCGGTCGATGCGAGCGCGAGGCACGATATCAATGCGGCAAGCGCGCCAATGTTTTTCATCAGGATTCCCGGATACGAATCGTTCATCTGAAACGCGGCAACATGAAGGTCGTTTCCCCCGCGACTCGATCAATGCGCGTGTTGTTGTTGCTGCTGCTGCGGACCTGGCCCCGTCCGCCCTGTCGCGCCGGCCCGCACACCGCGCGGCCCGCCCGGCCCCATCGCCATCCGCGCATCGATGCCGCGGTGAAAAGCGACCGGCCCCTCTTTCACCAGTTCGGTAACTTCGTCAGCGTGAGCCTGCAGCGCAGCGACCACTTTGGGGTCCTGCGAAGTGCGCGTGACGATGGCGCCCTTTGCTGTGTAGTCGATCGTCGACTTGATGTTTTTTGCGTGATCGAAGATGACCGGCAGCGTGGTGCTGAAGATGTTGAACTCCTTGCCGGACTCCAGTCGACTCGACATGCTGGCGACGTGCACCTTGATGTCCTGTGCGAGCTTCGGATCGTCGGACTCGGTGATGGTTCGGATGCCTTCGGGCAAGCGCGTCACCGTGCGCCGGATCTTCACGTTCTCGTGCACGAGATTCATGACGACGCCCATGTCGGCGGCGGAATTGTCGTCCTGGCGGGTCAGCATGCCCACCGGACCGCGGCCCATTCCCATACCGGGGCCCATTCCCATGCCAGAACCCATGCCCCTGCCCGGGCCCATGCCTTGGCGCATCATGGCTTCGTGGCCGGCGTTGCCGTGGTTGTGCTGGTCGGCGCCCGGCGCCGCTGACGTTGTCGGTTGCGACATGACGGCACTCGCTGCGAATAGCGCAGCAGCAGCCGCTGCAATGACGAACTGGTTGCCGGTTTTCATTGAATAACTCCTCGAAATGTCTGGATTGGAGGGCCGTACGGGCGCGCTCCGTTGTTGGTGCTCGATTCAGTCCGTGCCTTGCATCCGGGTACCGAAAATCACCGCGCAACGTCCAGTTTGGAGCAGACGCTGCGGACGCTTCCATTAACGCATCAAGGTGTGCGCCGGATATTTCCGGCCAGACGATTTTTGTATCGCAGGATTGCGAGCGCGTAGGTTGATACAGTCCAGAAACAATTCTTCGTCACGACGGTGCGTGCAGGTCAACGGGATCACGAGCTGCAATCATGCACCGCCCGCCTGCCTGCAAGCCCTCGCTTCGCCGACTGAACTAGCCGAACCATCCCCTCCTCGATTGCCATTTGCATACTAAAGGCAGCCTGGGAAAGGCTGAACGTACGGCGGGAAATCCCGTTCGGGCTCAGGCATTGCTGCATGGCGCGACCGCAGCGCCCGACGAATCAAGTGTTGTATAGTGGTTTCCCGCCGTTGGAGGAAAGATGCCCGTAGCCGAGCGCAACGAATCGTCGAAGGGCGCCGTCGCATCAGGCCCTGCGCCGCGCAACCGGTACGACCGCATGGAGTGGGCCGGTGCGTTTGGCGATCTGGGCACGATGATCCCGTTCGTCGTTGCCTACATCGGGATGGTAGGCATGGATCCGCTCGGCGTCCTGTTTGCGTTCGGCGTCACGCTGATCGTGTGCGGGCTGTACTACCGCACGCCGATTCCCGTGCAACCCATGAAAGCCGCCGGCGCGGTCGCAGTCACTCAGGCAGCGCAAACCGCGGTGATCACACCCGCCGCCGTCCTTGGGGCTGGCCTTACCACTGGACTCATCTGGCTGCTGCTCGGCATGACAGGAACGGCGCGGCGCGTTGCCGCGCTCGTTCCCAGGTTCGTCGTCACGGGTATCGTGCTCGGTCTGGGGATGGCCTTCATGATCCACGGCATCGAGATGATGGCCACGAACTGGCTGGTGGCCGGCATCGGCCTGGCGGGCACCGTGCTGCTGCTGACCAACCGCAAGGTACCCGCCATGTTCCTGCTGCTGATCTTCGGTGCGGCTTGCGGACTTGTGCAGGATCCGTCACTTTGGGGCAAGGTCAGTGGCATCACCTTCGAGTTCCGTGCGCCTCGCTTCGCACTCGCCGACATCACCTGGCACGACCTCTTGCTCGGCACCGTATTCCTCACGCTGCCTCAGCTGCCGCTGACCCTGGGCAACGCCATCATCGCGACGCGAGAGGAGAATAATCGCCTGTTCGCCGATCGCCCGGTCAACGACAACCAGCTCGCGAATTCCACGGGCATGCTGAACGTCTTCGGCTCGGCCGTCGGCGGCATCCCGATGTGTCACGGCGCAGGCGGCATGGCCGGTCACGTCGCTTTCGGCGCACGCACTGGCGGCGCCACGGTCATTCTCGGCGTTCTTCTGCTAGTGCTTGCCTTGTTCCTGAGCGGATCCGTGCCGACGCTGCTGGAGATATTCCCGCGTGCGGTGCTCGGCGTCATCCTGTTCCTGACCGGGGCTCAGCTGGCACTCGGCTCGTGCGATCTCAGCCCCGACAAGGGCGAACGATTTCTGACGCTCATCACTGCGGCCTTCTGCATATGGAACGTCGGCATCGGATTTCTCGTCGGGGTGATCGGACACTTCATCAACCGAAAAGGCCTGTTGAAGCTTTAACCCTCCGCCGGTCAACCCGCCACCATCGCAGGCAGACGCTTGCGGATGATCTCGGTGGCGTCGGCGACGATGCGCTCGATCAGCTCGGCGCAAGTCGGCACATCGTGAATCAAGCCCATTACCCCGCTGGAACTCCAGGTGCCGGCATCGAGCTCGCCCTTCTCGAACACCGCGGGCGAGCGTGATCCGGCAGCCAGGTGCTTCATGTCTTCGAACGTCTTGGTCGGATCGGCGTCGAGCGCGACCAGTTGCTTGGTGATTGCATTCTTGAACAGGCGCGAGGAATTGCGCAGGCGCCGGAAGACAAGCTGCGTGTCGAGCTCGGTGGCTCGCACCATCGCCTGCTTGACGTTCTCGTGCACCCAGCACTCCTGGGTGGCGAGAAAGCGCGTCCCCATGTTGATGCCATCTGCGCCCAGTGCCAATGCCGCGGCAAGCTGACGGCCGGTGCCAAGGGCGCCGGAGGCGATGAACGGCACCGAGAGCTGTTCGGCCGCGAGCGGAAGCAGCAGCATGTTCGGGACGTCGTCTTCGCCCACGTGGCCCGCGCATTCGAAGCCGTCGACACTGATGATGTCGCAGCCGAGCGACTCGGCCTTCTTCGCGTGCCGAATGGAAGTGCACTTGTGGATCACCTTGATCCCGGCTTCTTTTAGGATCGGCATGACGCGCTGCGGGTTGTTGCCCGCGGTTTCGACGATCTTCACCCCGCTCGCGACGATCGCCCGAGCATAGTCCTCATAGGGCACCGGCGTAATCGTGGGCAGGATGGTGATATTCACCGCGATCGGCTGGTCGGTCATGGTGCGGCAAAGCTCGACTTCCTTGATCACCTCGTCGGGCGTGGGCAACGAAAGAGCGGTCATGATGCCGAGTCCGCCGGCATTGGAGACCGCGGCGGCGAGCTTCGCCCGGCCGACCCGCATCATGCCGCCGCACACGATCGGATAACGGATGCCAAGCATTTCGGTGACGCGAGTTTTCATGTCGGTTCCTGTTCGGTGACGTGCGCCGGGGTCGTGCGCACCTTGCAAGCGTATTGTATGGCGACCGATGCGACGCGGTCGACCGATGTAGCGTACACAAAGCAGCGACCCGCCGTGAACGCATCGATATAATGCCTGCATCGAAACGAGCTGCGGGCGAGCGCGAGCGCCATCAGCCTGCCTCGGGCAACGCCCAGGCTGCTGCGAAAAGGGCGCGATCCAATCATCATGAACTCACTGCGCGCCATGCGGCCCTCCGCCTCGATCCTGATCGGCGTCTCCATTATGCTCACCCTGAGCATGGGGATGCGGCAAAGCCTCGGCCTGTTCGCCCCGGACCTCACGCGCGACCTCGCCTTGACGATGGCGGACTTTACACTGGCCATCGCGATTCAGAACCTCGCCTGGGGGTGCGTACAGGCATACGCCGGCGCATTGGTGGTGCGCCACGGCTATCGGCCACTGCTCCTCGGCGGCGCCACGCTTTACTTTCTGGGGCTCGTCGTGCTGGCCACCGCGCAAGGCAAGGTCGGGTTGATCCTCGGCGCGGGGTTGTTCATGGGCCTTGCCATGTCGTGCACCGCCTCGGCGATGGCGAACTCGGTCGCTTCGCGCGCCGTGCCCGCGCATATACGCAGCATCACGCTCGGCATGGTCACGGCCGTCGGTTCGATCGGCGCACTCATCTCGGCACCCATCGGGCAGGGACTCATCGAAGGGTTCGGCTGGCGCATCGGCGCCGGCGGCTTCGTCGCGATGGCGCTCTGCATGATTCCCGCCGCGTGGTTCGCGAGCCGCGTCGACCGCATCCCGATACCGGCGGCCACCGGCACGCAAATCGCCAGCACCCTCGCCCGTGTGGCCTTGCGTGCGGCCGCCAAACACCCCCCGTTCGTCGTCATGGGATGCGCCTACTTCGTCTGCGGAATGCAGCTCGTATTCCTCACCACGCACCTGCCATCGTACCTCGATCTCTGCGGAATGGATCCGATGCTCGGCGCCCAGGCCCTCGGCACGATCGGAGCCTTCAATGTGATCGGCTCCCTCTTCTTCGGCTGGGCGGGTCAACGCTGGAACAAGCTGGCATTGCTGGGCGGGCTCTACATCGCACGCTCGATCGTCCTCATCTTCTATTTCCACGTGCCGCCGACACCGCAGAGCACCATCGTGTTCGCCGCGAGCATGGGTTTTCTGTGGCTCGGCGTCAGTCCGCTAGTCGCCGGATCGATTGCAGAAATGTTCGGCCTGCGCTGGCAGCCGATGCTGCAAGGCATTGCGTTCGTCAGCCACCAGCTCGGCAGCACGTTGGGCGCATATGGCGGCGGCCTCATCTACGTTACGCTCGGTTCCTACACCCTTGCATGGCAGGTTGGCGTCAGCCTCGGCCTGGCGGCCGGCGCCGTTCAGCTCGGCTTTGCGCTCTGGTGGCCGCCTTCACGGCCGTTGGGGCCACGTCTGCAGCCAGGGTGAGCGGCACTTCGGTCGGCATTTCCGTGGTCGCGGCGCGCAGCGGCCGCGACCACGGATGGGGATCGCCTTCAGGAAGCCGCACCGATCCTCGGCCAAGTCGTGCTATCGTCGACCCATGAAGCGCTTTTATGGTTGGCGGGTAGTCTTCGCCAGCGGCACGCTGCAGTTCTTTCAAAGCATGCTGATGAATCAGGCATTCGGCGCGTATCTCGCTGCGCTGGTGCAGGATACCGGCTGGAGCAAGACGGCTCTGTCGGGCGCAGCGGCGCTCAAATCCACCGAATCCGCCCTGCTGGGCCCCGTGCTGGGGTGGATGATCGACCGCTTCGGCTCACAGCGCATCGTGCGCGCCGGCGTGATTCTGTTCGGCATCGGCTTCATGCTGTTGAGCCAGACCGAGACGCTCGCGACGTTCTATGCAGCCTTCGTCGTGCTTGCCCTGGGTGCGAGCATGTGCAGCAACATGGTGGTCAGCGTCGCCATCATCCAGTGGTTCCAGAAGCGGCGGGCGCGCGCCCTGTCGTCATCCCAGTTCGGCGCCGCGCTGGGCGGGCTGTTCGTATTCGTGGTGGCGTGGGTCATTCAAACCTACGGCTGGCGCGTCGCCGCTTTCGGATCCGGCGTGATGCTCATCGTATGCGGCTGGCCGCTCGCGAACATGGTGCGCAGCCGCCCCGAAGACGTGGGGCAGCGCATCGACGGCTTGCCGCCGGAGACCGAGCATCCGAGCACCGACACCTCCTCTCTGGAGGCCGCGGCCCCCGCGCCGCAGTCGCTACCGACTCAGGGTGAGTTCACGGCACGCGAGGCCCTGCGCACGAGCTCATTTTGGCTGCTGTCACTGGGCCACGCCTGTTCGCTGTTCGTGGTGACGGCGATCAACGTACACGCGATCGTGCACATCAAGGAAGGTCTGGGGTACTCGCTGGCGGTGGCTTCGCTGTACATCACCATCGCCACCGCAGGGCAGTTCGTCGGCGTCGTTCTCGGCTGGGCCATTCCGGAACGGATCGAAAAGCGCAAAGTCACCGCACTCACCATGGTATTTCACGCCTCCGGCATGCTGATGCTCACCTATGCCACCGGTCCCGTCATCCTGGTCCTGTCAGCGTTGGTACATGGCATCGGCTGGGGACTGCGCGGCCCGTTCATCTCCGCCATGCGTGCCGACTACTTCGGCCGCAACTCGATCGGGATGATCCTCGGCCTGTCTTCGATGATCATGGTGATCGGCCAGATCGGCGGCCCGCTCATCGCCGGTGCATTTGCCGACTGGCTGGGTGACTATCGGGCGGGCTTTACCCTCATCGCCGCGCTCGCCGCGATCGGGTCGCTCTTTTTCTGGATGGCCAAACGGCCGGTGTAGGGCCACCGCGCTGGCGGTTGTCTGCCTCGAACCGACGCCGCACCAGACGGTCGGCAATCAGAACGACAGGCATACGTTGGAACGCCCGATGGTTCCTTTTGCCCTATCATCCACAGACCGATCTGCGATCACATCGCAGCATCCGTGGAGCCATAGTCACTCTTGCCGGAGGATACGAATGAGTACCGAACGTGCGTTGCTCGCCGGTGGTTGCTTTTGGGGCATGCAGGACCTGATTCGCCGCTATCCGGGCGTGATCTCGACCCGGGTCGGCTACTCGGGGGGCGATGTGCCGAACGCAACCTATCGCAATCACGGCACCCATGCCGAAGCCATCGAGATCGTTTTCGATCCCGACAAGATCGGCTTCCGGCAGATTCTCGAGTTCTTCTTCCAGATCCACGACCCGACCACGCGCAATCGTCAGGGTAACGACATGGGCAGCAGCTATCGGTCGGCCATCTTCTATACCAGCGAAGAACAAAAGCGTGTCGCCGAAGACACGATCGCCGACGTCGATGCCTCCGGTCTGTGGCCGGGCAAGGTCGTGACCGAGGTTGCGCCGGCCGGTGCGTTCTGGGAGGCCGAGCCGGAGCACCAGGATTACCTGGAACGCAATCCGGGCGGATACACCTGCCATTTCGTGCGGCCCAACTGGAAGCTGCCGGCCCGGCGGCAGACACAAGTCTGATCGCTGCGACTTCACGGAGACCAACCCATGCCCATCATCGATTCCCAGATTCACCCCTACGAAGCCAACACGCCGAAGCGGCCGTGGCAAAGCACGCCGAACTGGCCGCCAAGCGCGTCCGCCGACGAGAACATCGCAGCGATGGACAAGCTCGGCATCGATGCAGCGATCCTGATCTCCGCGTTTTCCGTTTACCGCTACGATGCGAGCTATGCGGTGGAAGCGCACAAGGCGCATCCGGATCGCTTTGCGCTCGTGAAGCCGCTGGACGTCGACGATCCCGCGGTCGCCGACGTGATCGCGGAGTGGAAGAAAACGCCGGGCACGGTCGGCGTTCGGATTCAGATCACCAAAGAACCGGGCCGCGACCGGGATCCGAATCATCCCGGCTTCGAACGCATCGCACGGGCAGCTGCCCGTCACGATTTCCCCCTGAACATTCTGTGCTGGGGCAACATCGAGGCCGGCGCCGCGATCATCGATCGCTTTCCGGAAACCCGGTTCATCATCGACCACCTCGCGATTCAGCAGCCGCGCACGCCGCCCGCGCCGCCGAACGCGTGGGCCGATCTGCCCAAGGTGCTTGAACTCGCGAAGCGCCCGAACGCCGTGATCAAGGTCAGTGGCGCCTGCACGCTGTCGCACGAAGCCTATCCGTACCCCGATATCTGGGATCCGCTCGCGCGCATTTTCGACGCGTGGGGTTTCGACCGCTGCCTATGGGGCACCGACTGGACGCGCGCAAGCGCGGTCGTCAGCTTCGAGCAGGCCACGCGGCCCTTCCTGGAGACCACTCGCCTGAGCGAGAGTGAGCGCGCGATGCTCATGGGCGGCGCTTGCGCGAAAGCGTATCGCTGGTCGCCGACGGGGCGGGCTGCGCGCTGAGCATAGCCCCCCTATGCCTATGGGGCGAACGGCGGCGACGCAGCGGAATGGCGTGGCGGAGCGAAACGTGATCCGCCCTCCGTGGCGCGGAGAGGCATCGCCGATCGGGCTTCGCCGCGCTCAACCCATATCGGGCCGATAGTTACCGTCGTTGCAAACTGCACACCCGTGTCCTGTATCAGAGATTCGTTGACGCAGTGTTGGACGGTATCGATGGTATCAGGGACAAATCAGGCTTTGTCCTCACCGCCGACCTTCACGCCTGCGAGTTTCTCGTACACCTTGACGAGCGATGAACCGTCTTCCTTGCTGAGCCCGGAAGCGCGGCCCATCTGGTAGACCTGCTGCGACACATTGGCGAGAAAGAGCGGCACGCCGAGCCGCTTGGCGAATGCGGTTTCGAGCTCCTGATCCTTGAAGGAGATGTCGAGCGTGCCGCCGGGCTTGAAGTTTCGCGCGAGGATCCGCGGCACGCGGTTCTGGAATTGCACGCTGTTGCCGGTGCTCGCGCTCACCACCTCGTAGATCTTCTTCGGGTCGAGCCCGGCCTTCTTGCCGAGCACCATGGCCTCTGCAATGGCGACTGTCTGGATCTGCCCGAGCATGTTGTTGATGAGCTTCATCGCGAGGCCCATGCCGTGTCCGCCGACATGGAACACGTTCTTGCCCATGGCATGAAAGAGATCTTCCGCCGCGGCGAAGGTGTCTTCCGGACCGCCGACGATCACCGACAGCGTCCCAGCCGCCGCGCCGTGCGGTCCGCCGCTCACCGGGGCGTCGAGCATGGCGATCCCTTGCTCGGCCAGACGCTCCGCGAACCGGCGCGCCTGGAGCGGATCGATCGTGCTCATGCAGACGACGATGTCTCCCGGACGCGCCTTCTGCACGAAGCCGTTCGCGCCGACCGCGGCGATGCTGATTTCGCTCGCTTTCGGCGGCAATCTCGGCCGCCGCCGCCGCGGGCGTATCCACGACACGCGCGCCGGCGGCCGCAAGCGGCGCCACGCGATCCGGATTGATGTCGTGGACCAAAACCTCGAACCCCGCCTTGACGAGGTTCAACGCCATCGGCCCGCCCATTGCCCCGACTCCGACGAATCCCACTTTCCCGGTCATGACCATCCTCCCTTGCGCGCGATCGTTCCAGTGTATTCCGAACGGGCACCGAGGTCATGACCAACAATCGTGCGAGGGGCTGCTGCTCTGCGGGCGTTCCCGCGTCCAACGCCGGGTAGACCGTCTGGACTACAATCCCTACATGGCTGCCCCAAGGGCCTATGCTCGCCGCGGGCTGCTTTCACGCAGCGGCCGGGTTGTCGATCAGCGCGCCGACGAGGGTTTCTGACATTGTTGTGCCCCGAACCCGTTCAGTGTATCGCTGGCCCGATACCTCGATCTCGCGTCCTCCGCTTATGATCACCGCGATCGCGCACGCCGGCGCAAGAGTGCGGCGCTCTGCGCAATGCACACGCCCATGACCCGTAACCTGTCCAGCATCTCATCGAAATGCGCTACCGATTCGAGCGTGCGTTTCCGATTGCTGGTCGTCATGCTGATCGGCGCACAAACCACCGGCACGATCGCAACCGCTACCTTGCCGTCCATCGCACCACACGTAGCGCAAACGCTCGGTGTCCCGTCGAAGCTCATCGGATATCAGATCAGCTTGATCGCCGCGGCGATGCTGATTTCGCTCGCTTTCGGCGGCAATCTCGGCCGCCGTTTCGGCGCCTGCCGTGTCACCCAGGTCGCGCTGGTGTCGGAAGCGATCGGCGCACTGCTGTGTATCGCCGGCACGCTACCGGCGATTGCGCTAGGTTCGGTCTTCATGGGCTTGGGTTATGGAACCATGACGCCGGCGGCATCGCAGTTGCTGATGCGCTTCACGCCGCACGACAAGCGCAATCTCATTTTTTCGATCAAGCAGACGGGCGTGCCGCTGGGCGGCATCGTCGCCGCCGCGATGCAGCCGGCGATCGCCGTGCATATCGGTTGGATCTATACCCTGATGCTGGTCGCGATGATCGCCATTGCGCTGGCGCTCGCAATGCAAGTCAAGCGTGCGCGCTGGGACGACGATCGCGATCGACGCGTACCGCTCGCCACGAAGGCGCACGATGGCATCGGCGCGATCTGGCGCCATCCGGCATTGCGCAATCTCTCGCTTTCCGGGGCTGCACTGGTCATCGTACAGATTTCACTGACCACGTTCACCGTCGCATTGTTCGTCGAAGACCTCGGCTATAGCCTCATCGCAGCCGGATTCGTACTCACCGTGTCACAAGTCGGCGGCGTTGCCGGTCGCATTTTCTGGGGCTGGTGCGCCGATCGACTAGGCAATTGCATGCTTGCCCTCGGACTGCTTTGCGTACTGATGGGAGGCAGCGCCGCGGCGTGCGCTGCGTTGTCCGGATCGACCCCGCTCGCTATCGTCTATCTTGTATTTTTCATACTCGGCGCCACCGCGAGCGGTTGGAACGGCGCGTATCTTGCCGAGGTCGCACGGGTCAGTCCGCCCGGTTCGGTCGGCGCGGCCACGGGGGCGTCGCTCTTCGTCGTCAATGTCGGCAAATTTGCCGGTCCGCTGCTGTTCGCGTACGCCTTGACCTGGACCGAATCGTATCGGCTGATGTTCGCTGCACTTGCACTTCCCTCGGCACTCGCCTTGCTGTTCGTCGTTCGTGCCGCGTATCGTACCGAACGCACGGTTGAGCGCGACTCACGGCCCGAGCGTCACGCGACTTGACTCAAGCTGATTCGCGCGAACCGAGAAAAGTTGAGCAGTGGGCAGCCGATGTACGATTCTCAATCAGCAAGGATAGCAACATGAGCAACCCCGCCTTCCAATTCGATCATGTCCACATCATCAGCGAAACCCCCAAGGCATCCGCCGCCTGGTATGTCGAGATGTTCGGCGCAACCATTGCCGCCGACACCATCGCCCGCGGTGCCCCGCAAATCTTCGTCGAACTCGGCGGCATGAAGATCGTGATCCGCGGTCGCCGCCCCGGGGAGGATCCGGCACCCAACCAGCCGATCCGGCCCTATTCGGATTTCTCCAGCCACAACACCTGGGGAACCGATCATTTCGGTTTCATGTACCAGGGCGACCTGACCGCCCTCTGCGCCGAGCTGCGCAAGAAGGGCGTGAGCTTTCCGGTGGAGCTGAAAAAAGGGGTAGGCGGCAGCCTGCTGTGCTACGTTGCCGCGCCGGATGGCGTCAGCATCGAACTCATGCAGTGCTGAAGCCGCGTCAGCCGCGACCGATATAGGGCATTTTCGTGGCCATGACGGTCATGAACTGCACGTTCGCTTCCAGCGACAGGCTGGCCATGTAGGCGACGCCGCGCGCCACGTCGTTCACGTCGATGCGCGCCTCCGCCTCGACCCGGCCGGTCGCCTGTAAGCGACCGCGCGCGGTGTCTTCGTTGCGCGTCGTCGCTGCGTTGCCGATATCGATCTGGCCGCAGGCGATGTCGAATTCACGTCCGTCCAGCGACAGCGAGCGTGTCAGCCCGGTCAGGGCGTGCTTGGTCGCCGAATAGGGTGTGGAGTTTCGTCGCGGCACATGCGCCGACACCGAGCCGTTGTTGATGATCCGCCCGCCGCGCGGCGTCTGGTTCTTCATCATGCGAAAGGCGTGCTGCGCGCACAGGAAGGCGCCGGTCAGGTTGACCGCGACGACATTCGACCATTGCTCATAGGTCAGCTCGTCGATCGGGATGTTGCGCGTGCTGATCCCCGCGTTGTTGAACAGCAGATCGATGCGGCCATAGGTCGCCTGCACGGTTTCGAACAACACGGTGATCGACTCGGGGTCGGCCACATCGGTCGGTACCACCAGCATGCGCGGCGGCGAGGCCTGCGCCAGCGCCGCCGTCTCCTCGAGCATATTCCGCCGACGACCGGCCAGAACGACGGAAAACCCGTCGGCATACAGAGCGAGCGCCGATGCCCGTCCTATGCCGCTGCCGGCACCCGTGATGACCGCGATCTTCCCCGTTGCCTGCATGGTGCTACCCCCCCATGGTGAGTGTCAAACCTGCCGCGCATCCTCGATCGGGCACGCGGCGAACGCAGCCGGTGCCGGCGAAGAGATCCTAACCGCCTCTTCAATCGATCGTCAGCCGAGCCTCGACCGCAAGGTGCCGGCCGCTCGCTCGATGATACTTGCAGTCGCGCGTGAACGCGTGGCGAGCCCGCTCCAAGTGCGGCGTCGGAACCCTGATTGCGGTAATGATCGTGCGGACCGTTTGATGGCGCCAGGCGATCGGCGCAGTCAAATATCGCGGATACTGGCAAGCCGAGCAACGACGCATGCGCTCGCTCTGGGCACAACGCAGCGCGCGAAATCCAGTCCGACAGGCTGCTAGTTCCGCGGCGGCGGCAAGGTCTCCACAATGGAGGGGTAGCCCCCCATGCGTTCGACCCAGGCGCAAAGGTTGGGGCGGCCGTCCTGCCAGAGGAATCCCTGCGGGCGGTCGTTCATGCGACCATGGAAGACGCAGGCCAGGGTGATCTGCGCCATGTTCAGGGGGCCGGACAGGACCTCGCCAAGCACTTCCTTCTCGAATACATCGGCGAGGCGCAGGGCGCGCGCCTGCTCGTGTGCGATGATCTTCGCGGACCGGATTTCCGCTTCCCGATAAAGAAACTCGCGCGACCACAAGCTGACCCCGTCGAGCATGCTGCGCGCCGTCGCCTCGATGCGCCGGTGCTCGAGGCCCGCCATGCCTTGCGGCGGGTGCAGGATCGGATCACCGTCGAGATGATCCATGGTCCAGCAGACGAGCGTCGAATCCTCCAGGATGGTCCCGTCATCGAGAATCAATGATGGCACCCGGCCCGACGGATTGACTGCGTAGTACGGGTTATCGACGCCGCGGGTCTGAACCGGCTCGAGGGCGATGCGATCAGCCAACCCCTTTTCGAGTCGGACGATCCGGGCGATGCGGCCGTAGGGGCTGGTCAGCGTGGTATGTAGCTTCATCATGCGTCACCGATCCTTCCTTGATTCCACCGACCCCGAACAATCATTCGAGTAAGTCTCTTTGAGATTCACGCCGCTCAACCAGCGCGTCCGCGAGGGCTCGCACCCTCATGGGCAAGTGGCGATGGCTGGGGTAGACCAACGAAACGGGCAGTGGTGCTGACCTGTAGTTCTCAAGCACTTCCACTAGCCTGCCGCGCTTGACTTCCTGCTCGGCAATGTAACTCGGCACCTGGATCAGGCCCAGTCCGGTCGTTGCCGCCTGCACAAGCGCTTCGCCATCGCCTAAGCGCACCCCGCTCTCTGGCTCCAGGGAGTAATCGCGCTTGCCTCGCCGAAACTGCCACGGGCGGTCGCGCCCGCTCGAGGGCATACGGAACAGCAGGCAAGTGTGCGCTGACAGCCCTTCGGGAGATTCGGGCTTGCCGTGGCGTTCGATATAGGCGGGACTTGCGCAAGTCCAGATGACTTGCTGATCGCACAGACGCCCGACAAGTCGAGAGTCGCTCAGCGGGCAGATGCGCACTGCGGCATCGAGCCCCTCCTTGATGATATCGACGACCTGATCGGAAAAGCGCGCATCGATCTTCAGTTCCGGGTGGCGCGCCATGAGTCTCGTCAGAACGGGCAAGACTACCAGACGGCCGTAGGTGATGGGCATGTCAATGCGGAGCGTCCCGCGCAACCCACCGCGCGCACCTGCCGCCGCAGCTTCGAGCGACTCGACCTCCTCGAGAATGCGCTGACAACGTGCGTACAGTTCCTCGCCGTCCGGCGACAGGCTGACTTGGCGCGTGGTGCGATGAAAGAGTCGAACACCTGTCTGCGATTCCAGCCGCGCCACATTCTTGGCGACGGCCGAAGGCGAAACACCCAACTCGCGTGCAGCCCCTGCAAAGCTCGCATGGCGAGCGGCTGAAGCGAACGATACGATGAGCTCGAGGCTGGCCATCGGTCTATTGAGGACAATACGTCCTCAATATTATGACAGCCAATGCTGTTCCGACGCCAATGGGTCACTGCCATACTCGCACTGCCGTCGAATCGGACCCGACGCAACACGGAGGCAGGCATGAACGTGATTCAAAACTCGAAACTTCCCCGCGCCACGCTGCCCGGTCTCGAGAACGTGACCCTCGCGGGTTCGCGTAACGGCCTGAAGAACCTGTCAGTCTGGAGGAACCTCATTGCACCCGGCGGCGGGACCCCGCCCCATCGCCACGACTGCGAAGAGGTCGTACTGATCCTCTCCGGGTGCGGTGAGCTACACCTCGCCGGCGAAGTCCATGGTTTCGGCGCCGACACAACCCTCGTTGTGCCGCGCAACGCCACGCATCAGATCGTCAGCACCGGGGACACTCCGCTCGAGCTCATCGGCATCTTCTCGGCCTCTCCGGTCGAAGTCTTCTTCCCCGACGGCCAACCGATCGAGCTGCCCTGGCCGACGTGAGCCGCCGACCGCGCCAGGCCACGCGCCATGATCAAAGCAAGTATTTGCACCAATCCTGCGGCTGCAACGATCGCAATACGCCAGCGTCACGGCTCGCAAGGGACCCGATCTGGACGGATCACATAGCCTCATGGGCGTCGCAAGATTCAAGCTGGATACGTCGTACGCTGTGCTGGACCGCACCCGGCCAACTCCAGAACCTTCGACAGCAGGACGTGTTCAACATCGACATCGAACGTTGCCAGTCTTCCGGTCGACTGAAGATCCTCGCCACGATCGAAGAGCCGGTGGTGATCGTGCGGCTACAATCCTGATCCTGCCCGCGCGGGCGCCTTCGCTCAACCACGCAACCCACCCCGAAAGCACGCGACGGTTCCGCGGCAGTACCGACGGGCTTGCTCGGCGTGTTCGCGTGACGGCGTCAAAGCACGGCTGGTGAACCCTGATCCGGGCAGATGCCGCGCTTGAATCGGCACTGGGAATGGGGGGAAGTTTTCGTCAGCGAGCGCGCGGTTGACCGCTCGTAGCACGGGGCATACAGTGCCAGCGTGCGGAAACATTTTGTTTGAAGTTTCTGCTTGCCGACGTCATTCTGGTGAGGCCATCGTGAATCACCGCAGCAAAGCCCTGATCGATGGCATCGCCGCACTGGCGTTGCTGGCCGCGAGTGCCGCGTCAACCGCCCAGACCACCGAAGTCCTGCTCGATCAGGCCATTGCCGGCGAGCATCGTTCCAGCGCAGGCAAGGCGCGCGACAAGTATCGGAATCCGCGCGAAACCCTGTTGTTCTTCGGTCTCAAGCCGGACATGACCGTGGTCGAAATCTGGCCTGCGGGCGGATGGTACACACAAATTCTGGCGCCGGTGTTGCGCGACAAGGGCAAGCTGTATCTCGCGCACGTGGCGATCGAAAATCCCAAGCTTGAAAACTGGCAGCGCGAGTCGCGCCAAAAACTCGCGGCGGTGATGGCAGACAACCCGGAGGCCTACGGCAAACCGCTGTTCACGTCGCTCGCGCCCCCCGAGTACGTGGCGATTGCGCCGCCGGGCAGCGCGGACCTGGTACTGACCTTTCGCAATGTGCACAACTGGAGCAAGCAAACGTCCGATGCGCAGGTGTTCAAGGCGTTTTTCGATGCGCTCAAACCGGGTGGCGTTCTCGGCGTGGTGGAGCATCGCGCCAAATCCGATACGCCGTTCGAGGAAATGGTTACTTCCGGCTATATGACGGAGGAGTATGTGATTTCGCTGGCGAAAAAAGCAGGCTTCCGATTGATCGCGAAATCGGAGGTGAACGCCAATCCCCGGGACAGCAAGGATCACCCCCATGGGGTGTGGACGCTGCCACCGATGCGGCGCGGCTTTTTTCTGGATGCGCAGAAGTATCTCGACATTGGCGAATCCGATCGCATGACGCTCAAGTTCGAAAAGCCGAAATCCTAAAGCGTGCTTAACCCCTGTCATGGGCGATAGCCGCATTGCTGCTGGGCGCGCTCGGAGGCTGGAACCACTGTGACGCCCCATCCCCCGGCCAGCGCTTTCGGACGAACGGGGACAGTTCAACGCGGCGGTGCAGGTGGAGTTTAAGCTCAATACACCGTGGCGCGACGGCACCACCCACCTGATCATGAGCCCGCTGGAGTTCATGCAAAGTCTGACGGCGCCGAAGCCGCGGTCCCGGCTGCGCCCGCGACGGACTGCCTTGCGGCGGCCAGTCTTCGCTCTCGGAGACCGGTTTGGGTCGACTTCCGCAGTTCACGACGGGCAGCTTACTGGAGATCTAAGGGTCAGGAACATCGGACAGCAGTCGATCAAGTGCGGTCGTACTGCCGCGCCGTACGATCGACATTCGCACGTCTGATTCCCTCGGAAACCTGCCAGTTGCCAACGGAAGACTCTCGATCTTGACTGGCTCGCGTAGGCCTCGAGCAGTTTCCTGTTTTGGCCCAGGTATCGGACCGTCAACGCCTAGCTCAGCCGAGGAAGGCCGCATCGCGGCATGACGTCGATTTGAGCACCGTGTTAGCGGTGCCACTCATGCTTTCTTTTCCAGTTCTGCGATCTTGCCACATAGCTGAGGAGAAAAGCGGTCATTTCATCTACTGAAGTCGGTGGTGTTTTAATGACAAATTGTTGGTTGTTCTCTCGGTACATCACAGAAAGACCGTCACTAGGATTGAGACTACCCCCTACCTCTATAAGATCTCCGTTGCCTTGCGTTAAGACAACTTGGTGGAATCGATCCCAATTCAGTGAGCGCATCGTATCGTTGATGATCTGGGCTGTTGCCTCTTTCGATACGACGTTTGTCTTTGACCCGTAATCCGAAATAACCTCAAGCTTCATGCTTCGACTCCCTCGGAATTTGGAATGATCTTGAGGTTCGCTGTAAGCGGAAAGAGCAACAAGAAAAACACCTAATAGTAAGACCCGTACCATAGATCATGCTCGCAACGTTGTGCATGAGCGGCCGACGCCGCCGTTAGCATCACACCTAAGCCCAGTAGCACCGCCCTGCAGATCTTCGTCAGGCGAATCATCGACAATTCCCGGAAGAACGGCAATATAGTCAGTTGACCAAATGATCGGCATGGGGGGGGCTTCGTGTCAACGCGCTTCGGACATGCGCGACAACGTGGACGAAGCACAACCCGGCAGTTGCCTTGCGTGCTGGCGGCAGCAGTACGCTGACGCCAGCACGAGCAGACCCGTATTCCGAGGAAGCAGTATCCGCGCCAAAGGCGAATTGCGACGACAGGCGCCTCATTGTGGAAAGCACCTTCAGGCGAGCGCAGTTTTCGCCGCGCGCGACCGCGCAGAAATGTAAGAATCTCTGCCGCTGCCGCCGCATTGCTTCGCTTTGGGAGATAGGGCGCCCATCCTCTGCTTGAACCCGGCGTGCCATACAAGGCGCGGAGAGGAGGTCGTGCTGAAACTGAAGAAGGCGCATTGGCGCGATGCAACCTGTGGTGTCCCCGCTCGAGCTGATGCAGCGGTTGGCTGCACGGGCCTCACCGTCAGCTTTACGGCGGCAATTCGACCGCTGTGAGGGTCGCACATGGGTCGACTGCCGCTGTCAACCATCGTCCGCTCTGGGTGGATCCGCATGCGGGCCGCAGTCGGCCATCTTCTGCCGTGCAACCTTCTTGAGAGGACAGCCGTCTCAACGACTGATCTTCTCTCGTATAAGCCCCAGGCGCATAGGCAGCGCCGGCTATTGGCACGGACGGCAGGCGAATTCCTATCTGTCACCGATTCTCGTCAACGCCGTCATCGTGAACACCATCTCGCAGCAATGCGGCAACGAGCCTGAGCCCACCAGGTCGAACGGCCTTGCGGAACTGCGCCGGGACATCCCCTCGCTGCTCGAAGTCCTCGCATTGGCGCGTACTGCAGCGACGGATCGTTGATCCGGCCTAGAACTTCTCCAATCGCATGACTTCAACGTCGTGTAGCCAGGCCACCATCGCGTAGTTGGCGTAGTAACGGTCGCGCAGATGCGCCAGGAGGGCTTCGGCCCGCTCCCGCCTGCAAACGACCTCGACGCGGATATTGGCCGCTTCATCCCAGTTCGCATCGCGCACCCCGCGTTGGCCCCGGCCCCGCGCGTCAGTCACTGTGTAGCCTTTGGCGCCCAGACTGTCCAGGTCGGAAAGCAGCGCGTTTTCGATCACGCTCTCGGTGACGATGGTCAGGAGAACGCGTTTCTCATCTGCTACGACGCTCATCGGACGACTCCGGATACCTGCGCCGCCAGCTCGTAATAGAGCGGAATGCCGACGAGGATGTTGAAGGGAAAGGTGACGCCGAGCACGGCTGCCAGCGACAAGGCCGGGTTGGCTTCGGGCAGCGCGAGTCGCATGGTGGCCGGCACCGCGATGTAGGACGCGCTCGCGGCCAGCGTGGCCAGCAGCGCGACACCGCCCGTCGACAGCCCCAGCAGGACGCCGCACGCAACCCCGGCGGCGGAAGAAAGAACTGGCATCAGCAACCCGAACGCAACGATGAACATCCCCTGGCGCCGGAGTTCCCCGGCCTGTCGGGCGACGATCAGCCCCATCTCCAGCAGGAAGATCGCCAGCGCCCCCTTGAAAAGATCGAAAAACAGAGGCCGGATCGACGCCAGCCCTTCCGGGCCGGCAATCCAGCCGATAGCCATGCCCCCAAGGAGCAACACGACGCCCTTGCCGAAAAAGGCTTCGTGCCAGAGCCTGCCCCAATCGGTGCCGGCGGACAGGCCTCGCGCCAGGACGATGCCGATTACGATGGGCGGTACTTCCATGACGGCAAGAAAGACCGGCAATTGCGGCTCGAAGGAAATGTCGCGCGCGATCAGCCAGTTTACGCCCACCGCAAAGGTCGCGACGCTGACCGAACCAAAATGCGCAGCCACGGACGCCGCATCGACCCGCGCGAAACGACCGACCTTGCGCAGTACCCAGTATGCGAGGAAGGTCTGCACGATACCTAGCAGGATGACGGCCCCCAGCTGCGGGAGAAGCGGCGCCAGTTCCTGCTTGGCCAGCCCCTCGCCGCCCTTGAGACCAATCGCGAGGAGAAGGATCAGCGACAGCGAGTCGTAGAGCGCTCCGGGCAGCTTGAGTTCGGAGCGCGCGAGACCGGCGAACAGGCCGAGCAGGAAGAACAACACGACAACATCGATCAAGGACTTCCTTCGTTCATCACGTCACAGTCCACCATTGTCGCAAACGGGAGCTGAAGTGCGAAAGTCTCAGCAAGATCCCGACTCGCCACACCGAGGTCGCCCACCATGCGTGTGACAATTCGACCAGCCGGCGAGCGACCACGTGCACCGCCCTGCCCTCCGCGTCCTTCCTGACGCGCTGTAATTCTGGTCGGCATCTGCCGAGTTCTCGACTCCAGAATGGCTATGTCACACCGGCATTCCTGCGGCCGCTCCAAGACCGACAACTGCCATAATTGGTTCAAGCGTCGCCATCAGCAGAGGGTCAGTAGTGTGAGTGCGCCAGACAAGGACGCGGCCATTCAGTGCGACTCGGTCCTCACGTCGGGTAACTGACACATTGTCGCCGAGTCCAGACCGCCGGCCCAACGTCAGGATTGGCCGAGGAGTGGATGGCTGTGCGGCGGCTGTTCGATCATCCCGATTGCTCAGGCTGAGTCGCGCGCGCCCGATCCCCGCGTCGACCCCTTGGTCGCGCCTCTGTCATAGTCGCCTCAGGGTTGACCACGCGCTCCTTCCCTTGATCGGGATACTTCACGCGCGCATTCGTCCCTCACGACCCAGCCTCTGGAGACATCCTCACATTGCTAGACGGATGTTTCATCGAAAGCGCGGTGCAGTTCAACGGGCCCCTTTCGTTAGAGCTACAGGCAGATCGCGAATCCGCCGGACAGCACCAGACAACCCAACCGTGCAATATGCAGCTCAACCCATTCAGATCAACCCATGAAAATCGGCTTCCTTTTAGCAGCAATCGTCGTTAGCGTCTTCGCCGGGCAAGCAAGCGCCGCGAAGACCTCGTTCACCTCGGTAAAGGCGGCACCGGACGAGGCCTGCGACGCTGCGCGAGCAGGCGCCGACCAAAAGGTGGAAGCAAACTGCAGAAATCTTGGCGGCCTGAAGGAATCGCGCCAGGAGAATTGCAAAAGCGGAAAGTCCGGCAGCAAATTCTCCGCCGAGGTGAAGATCACCTATTTCTGCAAGAAGTGACAGGTACTCGGCTGCATGCGTTCCGAGAACCGGCGGCGGCCAAGGCTTGATGGTGATTGCGAAGCGGGCCACGATCCGTGCTCCGGCGCGCCGCCTGCCGGTTGTCGGCGCAAGTCAATGAGCTTCCATGACTTCAGCGCCAGCACTTTCGCTGTCGAGTCGTTCTAATATCCGCATACGCTGACGGGAGGAGCACGCATGGATCTGCAACTGAAGGGCAAGGTCGCCATCGTCGGCGGCGCCAGCAAGGGGCTCGGTCGCGCTTGTGCGCAGGTGCTGGCCGAGGAAGGCGCAAACGTCGTCTTGTGCAGCCGCTCGCAGAAGGATCTCGATCAGGCCGCCCGGGAAATTCGGGACAGCACCGGCACCGATCCGCTGGTCTACGCGGGGGATCTCGACCGGCACGAGACGATCCGCGCGCTTGTCGCCGCCGCGGTCGATCGCTACGAACGCATCGATGTCCTGGTCAGCAATTCCGGCGGTCCGCCGCTCGCGCATGCGAATACCGCGACCGAGGAGCAGTGGGCAACGGCCGTACAGCGCTCGCTCCTCTTCTTCGCGCGCATGGCTCGCGAGTCGCTGCCGCATCTCAAGGCGAGCGGCGCCGGACGCATCATCAACATTCTCGCCAGCACGGTCTATCAACCCATCCCCAATCTTGCGCTGTCGGGCGCGACGCGCATGGGCGTCGTCGCGTTCGCCAAAAGCCTCGCGGACGAGGTCGGCCGAGATGGCATTCTGGTAAACAACGTCTGCCCTGGGTCCATCCTGTCCGAACGCATGCTCTCGAACGTGACGGCGCGCGCCAAGGAAAAGGGCATGCCGCTCGAAGCAGCCCTGGCCGAGCGCGCAGCCGAGACTGCGGTCGGCCGCATCGGCGAGCCGCGCGAGTTGGCGAATCTGGTCGCGTTTCTCGCGTCGCCTTGCGCAAGCTACATCACCGGCACCACCATGCGG
>LNFM01001303.1_pt1 | contig 123218 bp, 112 predicted proteins | sample 596031 | NCBI WGS metagenome assembly LNFM01 (sample SAMN04254537, study PRJNA301005) | activated carbon metagenome | isolation source: dual media filters at the Ann Arbor, Michigan drinking water treatment plant | place: USA: Ann Arbor | reverse complement strand
AAGCCGCAAGCTTCCTCGCCGAAGTGGTGATCGGGCTATTCTCCCTGGCCCTGCTGTTGCGCTTTTTCCTGCAGCTGGTACGTGCGCCGTTTCGAAATCCGGCGTCGCAGTTCGTCTCGGCGCTCACGGACTTCATGGTGAAGCCCGCGCGACGTTTCATTCCGGGCCTCTGGGGTGTAGACCTGGCCACGCTCGTATTGGCCTGGCTGTGTCAGGTGCTGCTGCTCGTGGTGCTGCTCGCCATTCGCGGCGTCGAGCCAGGCGCCCTCGGCGCGACGGCGTTCGTTGGCATCCTCGTGCTGGCGCTGATCAAGCTGCTCAAGACCAGCGTCTACATCGTGATGGTGGCCGTCTTCGTGCTGGCCATCATGTCCTGGTTCGGCACGAACAGCGCGCTCAGCCCGATCCTCCACGCACTCACGCAACCACTGCTGCGCCCCCTGCAAAAGCGCATGCCCCTCGTGGGCAACGTGGATTTGTCGCCCCTGGTGCTTATCGTCATCCTGCAACTCGTGCTGATCGTGCCGATCGCCTGGCTCGAGATGACCGTCTCGAGGCTCTTCTGACTGCAGTGGCGAGTCGTTTCGAGCCGTCTGGATCGCTCCCCCCCTGGGCAAAGCCCGGGGCAGGCGGCAGAACGATCGTGCTGACCCTGCACATCCAGCCCGGCGCCTCGAAAATCGGCCCCGCCGGACGTCATGGCAACGCATTGAAGCTGCGGATATCGGCCCCTGCTGCCGATAACAAGGCGAACGAGGCTTTGATCGAGTATCTGCACGACGCTTTCGGACTGCCGAAGACCAGCGTGCGGATCACACGTGGCGCGCATTCGCGCCAAAAGGTCGTCGAAATCGATGCGCTCCCGGCAAGGCTGGTGGCGCAGCTTTGCGCATGGGATGCAGGGACACCGTCATGACCACGATGCTCGAAGAACGCATAGCCGGATTCGCACGCTGGCGCACCGCCATGGTGTCCGGCATCGAAACCTACAAGCAGTGGCTCGACTCGAACGGGATCGCGGACATCCAGCAGTCCCTGCGCATCTACGATCTCATCGAGAGCCTGAAGCACGAGCGGATGACGCTCGCCCTGCTGGCCGAATACTCTCGCGGCAAGACCGAACTGATCAACGCGCTCCTGTTCGGACAATACAAGCGCCGCATCCTGCCCTCCGACGTCGGCCGCACCACGATGTCGCCAACAGAAATCTTCCACGATCCCAACGAGCCGGCGTGCATCCGGCTGCTTCCCATCGAGACGCGTCGTCGCAGCGAAACCATCGCGGCGCTGAAGATGCGTCCGGTCGAGTGGATCAAGATCACCTTCGATCCGAACTCGGAAGACGATCTGTGCGAAGCGCTGCGCTCGCTCGTCCAGACGAAGCAGGTGCCGAAGGAGGAAGCGATTGCACTCGGCCTCTACGACGAAGAGTCCATGCAGGCAGCCGAAGCAGGCATGGTGCAGATTCCTGCGTGGCGTCACGCCCTGATCAATTACCCGCATCCGCTGCTTACGAGCGGGCTCGTCATTCTGGATACGCCGGGCCTCAACGCCCTCGGCAGCGAACCCGAATTGACGATGAGCATGATTCCGAGTGCGCATGCGGTGCTGTTCCTGCTCGCCATGGACACCGGGGTGACCCGTTCTGATCTGGAAGTTTGGCGAAAGCACGTGCAGCCCCGGGTTTCTCGCCGCCTGGCAGTGCTCAACAAGATCGACCTGCTTTGGGACGACATCAAGACCGACGACGAGATCCGTGCAAGCGTCGATCGGCAGCTCGAAGAAACCGCCCGACTGCTCGAAATCCCAAAGGCGGCCGTGCTGCCCATCTCGGCCAAGCGTGCGCTGGTGGCCCGCATTCGGGGCGACGCCGACATGCTGAAAAAAAGCGGGATCGTCGACCTCGAGCGCCTGCTCGCCGACGAGATCGTTCCGGCGAAGCAGGAAATCATGCGCGCCACGGTTCAGCGCGAGATAGGCGCCATGGTGGAGGCCTCGCGACAGTCGATCGTCGCCCAGTTCAACGCAGCTCGCGCCGAGCACAAGTCCCTCGGCGAGCTGGCGGGCAAGAACCGCGATGTCGCGCAAGCCATGCTCGCGCAGCTGGAAGCGGACCGCAAGCACTACCTCGAAGCCGTCGATCGCTACCGCGACACCCACGAAGTGCTGTCCCGCCAGGCGACTTCGTTGCTGAAGTCGCTCTCCACGCAGGCGCTGGACGAACTCGTCAACCGCGACCGCAGGTACATCGAAGGAGCCTGGTCCACTGCCGGACTCTTCAAGAGCATGCAGGGACTCTTCAACCACTTCACGACGCAGTCGAACCGGATCATCCGCTTCGTCGACGACATCCTGAGCCTGGTCGAAGAGGCGTACTTCCACTTCGAGAATCACGCCGGCTTCGAGAAGCTCGTACCGCCTCCGCTCAACATGGAGAAGCATGGCCTCGCGATGCACCGCCTGCAGCAGACGGCGGTCGAGTTCTGCCATCACCCCAAGCAAATCCTCACCGAGAAGCACTTTCTCGTGCCGAATTTCTACAACAACCTCGTCGGCGAAGCGCGCCGCATCTTCGAGATGACGCGCCTCGACATCGAAGGTTGGCTGCGCGCCTCGCTCGGCCCGCTCAATGCCGCCATCAAGGCGCACGAAACCCAGCTCAACAAGCGCGTCGAGAATCTGCGCAGCCTGCAGAACAATCTCCACTCCGTCGGCGACCGCAGCAAGCAGCTCGAACAGGAGTTGCAGGCATTGCGTGACCAGCACGAGGTGCTGGTCGGCATCCGCGCGAACCTGAGCGGCGAAGCGCCGCCTCCCCAGCGCGCCACCGAAGCGCCGGCCGCTGCCTCGCCTCAGCTTGCGTCGGCCAACGAGTCTCGAGCAGGCGGGGAAGAAGCGCCCGCGCAACCTCAGCAAGCTGCATAGCGCTGCGCACTCCGCGCAGACGCGACGACTCCGGCGTCCGCGGCATCCCCACGCGTCGATCGCTCGTCGGGGCGCTGTTTGCGGCCCCGCCCACCTGCCGTTAGAATCGCGCGGCTCGTGATTGCCTCGTGCCGACGCCGACGGGCACCCGCTGGCGCCCGTCTTGCAATGCGATCTGCCAACCTAGCGCCGTTGCCCGCAACAACACCAACGATACGAACGGCCGCGTGCCCTGGTTCGGTTTCCCCTTTCGACATGCCATCCTCCTCTTCCCGACGTAGATTGCCGTGAGACGACACCATCGCCAGAAGCGCCGGCCGGAGCCGTCATCGTCATCGTCATCGTCATCTCCTTCGTCGGACGAAACGTTCCGGCTCACCTACGCAACCCTGGCCGATCCGCCGCCCGAGGTGCACGCGCGCCTGGACGCCGCGATCGCCGATATCCGCAGCAACCTCGGCGCGGAACATGCGATGCTGATTGCCGGCCAGGACGCGCGCGCCGACGGCCAGTTCGAATCCCGCAGCCCCATCGACACGGATCTGCTGATCGGACGCTTTCAGGACGGCACCGCGGATGACGTCGATGCCGCAGTTCGGGCCGCCCAGGCGGCCGGGCCTGCATGGGCCAGAACGCCCTGGCCCCGCCGCATCGATATCCTGATGCGCACAGCCGGCATCCTGGAGGCGAGTGCGTTTCACCTGGCTGCTGTGGCAATTCTCGAAATCGGCAAATCGCGTATCGACGCGTTGACCGAGATTCAGCAGACGGCCGATCTGATCCGCTGGTACTGTCGCGAAATGCAGGATCACCACGGCTACGTGCGGGATCTGCCCAAGGACCCGATCAACGGCTTCGTCAGTCGCAATCGCTCGATCCTAAAACCCTACGGTGTCTGGGCTGTGATCGCGCCCTTCAATCAGCCCTTTCTGGCCGGCGGAGGTCCGGTCTCTGCCGCCCTGATCGCCGGCAACAGCGTCGTGTACAAATCGGCGACCGCGAGTTCCTGGTGCGGCTGGCTGCTGGCGCAATGTCTGCGCGAAGCGGGCGTGCCCCCCGGCGTATTCAATTTCGTGACGGGCAGCGGCGAACGTCTCGGCGATCCCTTGATGCGTCATCCCGGCATCGCAGGCATCACCTTCGGCGGCACCCATGACGTGGGAATGAAGATCGTCCGGGCATTCGCGGCGCACAGGTATCCGCGGCCTTGCATCGCCGAGATGGGCGGTAAGAATGCCGCCATCGTCAGCCGCAATGCCGATGTCGATCGCGCCGCACTCGGCATCGTTCGTTCAGCCTATGCGCTTCAGGGCCAGCACTGCGGGGCATGCTCGCGGGTGTTGGTGGAACGCGTACTCACCGATCAGCTGGTCGACAGAATGCTCGCGCACGTGCGCGACCTGAAGCTCGGCAACCCTGCCGAGCGCGGCATATCGATGGGACCGGTCATCAGCCGTTCGGCCTACGAGCGATATCTGCACCTCAGCTCGGAACTAGCCATCGAAGGGCAACTGCTGCACGGCGGTCGCACCCTCAATGAGGGCGATTTGCTCCGCGGCTATTTTTGCGAGCCGACAATCGCGCAACTGGGTACCGGGCATCCGCTCTGGCGCGATGAACTGATGCTGCCCATCCTGCTCATCTCGCCGATCGGCAGCCTGGAAGAAGCCCTGGAGGTCGCCAACGCAGTCGACTACGGGCTCACCGCCGGCTTCTACGGCACCCGGGAAGAGGCCGAGTGGTTTCTCGAATACGTCCAGGCAGGCACGGCGTACTGCAATCGCCCGCAAGGCGCAACCACCGGGACATGGCCGGGCTACCAGGCCTTCGGCGGATGGAAAGCTTCCGGCTCGACCGGCAAGGGCAGCGGATCCGCCTACTACCTTCAGCAGTACATGCGCGAGCAGTCACAGACGCTCGTCGACTGAACGCTGGCTGATGCGCATCCAATTCGGATCCGTTTCGACGGGATCCTGCGATCAGGGGCGTTGTGGCACCGGATTTCGTCGCTTTACCGCCTGACGCGTGGCGATATGCTGCGTACCTGTCGAAACTGTGCTTGAGTCCCGGGCTCCCACAATTCCAATGATCCCTGCATGAGCGATAGCGTCGCCCTAGTCGGAGCCGTGACTGCGCCGAAGCCAGCATCATTTCCTTGGCGGGCGGACACCAAAGCGCTCGTCATCGCATTCAGCGTCTTCCTGCTGATCAGCATCTGGGGGGCGTTCTTCCATGCCGTCGATGTGGAGCGGGATCTCACGCTGCGGACCACGATCAAGGAGAACGCGAATCTCGCTCGCGCGTTCGAAGAGCACATCATCCGCACCATCCGCTCAGTGGACCAGGTTGCCCTCTTCGTAAAGGATCAATACGAGCGGCATGGCACCCACCTCGATCTCGAGCGCTACACCTCGGAAGGTCGCATCGCAGCCGAGATCTACAATCAGGTCGGCGTGATCGACGAACATGGCATGCTGGCCATGTCGAACGTGAAAAATTTCAAACGCCTGGACCTCTCCGACCGAGAGCACTTCAAGGTTCATGTCGCCCGCGATTCAGGAGAGATTTTCGTTGGCAAGCCGGTCCTCGGACGTGCCTCCGGGAAGTGGTCGATCCAGTTCTCGCGCCGCATCAACAAGTCCGACGGAAGCTTCGGCGGAGTGATCGTCGTCTCCGTCGATCCCTTCTACTTCTCGGAGTTCTATCGCCAGGTGGATCTTGGCACCAATGGCGTCGTGACCCTCGTCGGCAGGGATGCCATCGTCCGCGCCCGGCAGTCCGGTGCAGACACCGCCGTGGGACAGGATATGTCAAACACACGCCTGTTCGGGGAACTCGCAAGGGCGCCTGTCGGCAGCTATGTCGCAACCAGCACGATCGACGGCGCCAACCGCATCGTTGCGTACCGCGCACTCAGCCGCTATCCCTTCGTGGTGATGGTCGGCAGTGCCTATAACGAAGCCTTCGCGGACTTTCATTCCCGGCGCACGCGTTACCTCACGGTCAGCCTGCTGATGGGCGCTGCGGTCGTCGGATTCGCCCTCGCTCTCGTCACCGCCATCAATCGGCGGCGCCGTGCGCACGAAGCGCTCCAGGTGGCAATGGAACGAGCCGAATCGGCGAACCGACTCAAGTCGGAGTTCCTCGCGAGCATGTCGCACGAACTGCGCACGCCGCTCAACGGCATACTCGGGTTTGCGGATCTGCTGCAGGTCGAACTCGACGATCCAGAACAGCGGAAATTCGCCGAACTGATCTACTCGAGCGGTCATCATCTACTGGATCTCGTCAATTCCATACTCGACCTGGCTAAGATCGAGGCGGGTCGCATGGTGATCGATCCGATTGAGATCGATCTGCAGCCGCTTTTGGACGAGGTCGTGAACGTGCACGCGGTCGCCGCAAGAGCGAAGGGAATCGAATGTCGGCTCAGCCTGGGCACGGAACTGCCACCGACCTTCACCGCGGACCGGACCAAGACCGTGCAGATCTTGAACAATCTCCTGCACAACGCCATCAAGTTCACCGATCACGGCTGGACGGAACTATCGGTGCGGCGCGATGGCGAGTATGTCCGCTTCGAGGTGCGCGATACCGGGCCTGGCATCGTGGCCGAAAAGCAGGTCGAAGTTTTCGACAAGTTCGTCCAGTGCGAGCACTTCATCACGCGCCGACACGAAGGTACCGGTCTCGGGCTCGCCCTGGCCAAGGAACTGGTCGAGCTCATGGGCGGATCGATCGGGCTCACTTCCGAACTTGGTGCCGGGTCCGCATTCCACTTTACGCTGCCGCTGCGGGGCCGGGGCACGGAAGCCGGGAAATGACCGACACGCGGCACGTACTGATCATCGACGACAACGTCATCAACGCGGAGCTTGCGAACGCGCATCTGCGTCGGGCCGGATGGGTGACGCAAATCACCAAGACCGGCGCCGACGCGCTCTCAGCGTTCGAGACGGCACGATTCGACCTCGTCCTGCTCGACATCAGCATGCCGGGAATGAGCGGCATCGAGGTATGCCATGCCATTCGCGGCAGGGATGTCGAACCTCGTCCATGCATCGTCGCATACACGGCGCATGCCATGAACGAGGAGCGCACGGCCTTGCTGAATGGGGGATTCGACGACGTGTTGACCAAACCGATCGATCGCCGATCGGTGCAGGCGATGCTCGATCGGATGGGGTTCGCCCGCGCCGACTCGGGGTCAGTGCGCCGAGCTTGAGTGACCCGCTGAGCGGCCGGTGGCCGCTACATCAGGATCACGTCGTACTGCTCCTGCGAGTACTGACTTTCCACCTGCAGGGAGATCGGCTTGCGGATGAACTCTTCGAGCATCGCCAGATGCTGGGATTCGTCGTCCAGGAATCGGTCGATCACCGCCTGTGACGCGAGGATCCGAAACTCGCGCGCATTGAACTGGCGGGACTCGCGCATGATGTCCCGCAGGATCTGGTAGCACACGGTCTGCGCCGTCTTGAGTTCTCCCCGCCCCTGGCACACCGCACACGGCTCGCACAGCACATGGGCCAGACTCTCGCGCGTGCGCTTTCGCGTCATCTCGACGAGCCCGAGCTGCGTAAAGCCGTTGACTGTCATGCGCACCCGATCGCGCGCCAGCGCCTTGCGCAGCTCGCCAAGGACGGCATTGCGATGCTCCTCGCTCTCCATGTCGATGAAGTCGAGGATGATGATCCCGCCGAGGTTGCGCAACCTCAGCTGTCTTGCGATGACCTGGGCAGCTTCCAGGTTCGTCTTGAAAATGGTGTCGTCGAAACTGCGGCCGCCGACGAAGGCGCCCGTGTTGACGTCGATGGTGGTCAGCGCCTCGGTCTGATCGATGATGAGATAGCCGCCCGACTTGAGTTCGACGCGCCGGGCGAGAGCACGCTCGATTTCATCTTCCACGCTGTAGAGATCGAACAACGGCCGCTCACCCATATAGTGCTGTACGCGCGCGGCGACGTTCGGTATGTAGTCTTGGGCAAATCCGAGCACCTTGCGATAGGTCTCGCGGGAGTCGATCAGAACTCGCCCAGTGTCGTCATGGACCATGTCGCGCAGGACGCGCAGGCTGAGATTGAGATCCTGATAAAGCAGGCAGGGCGCAGATGCCGTCTTCGCCTTCGCTTCGATGCCGGCCCAGACCTTGCGCAGGTAGTCCACATCAAAGCCCAACTCCCGCTCCGATGCGCTCTCGGCCACGGTGCGTACGATGAAACCGCCGCTCTGGCCTTCGGGGAGCAGGTGGGAAAGCTTTTCGCGCAGCACCGCGCGCTCGGTTTCATCCCCGATGCGCTGGGAGATGCCGATATGCGATTCCTGCGGCAAGTAGACGACCAGCCGCCCGGCCACGCTGATCTGCGTCGACAAACGCGCGCCCTTGGTGCCGATGGGATCCTTCACCACCTGCACCATGATGCTCTGGCCTTCGCTCAGCATGCGTTCGATGGGGCGAATGCCATCGTGATTGCGCGCCTCCCAGATATCGGCCACATGCAGGAAGGCCGCGCGCTCGCAACCGATGTCGATGAATGCGGACTGCATGCCGGGCAGCACGCGAGCGACCCGACCCATGTACACGTTGCCCACGAGACCGAGTGCCGACGCTCGCTCGACGTGCAGCTCCTGCACGACCGCCTGCTGCATGATGGCCACCCGGGTCTCCTGCGGGGTGATGTTGACGAGAATGTCCTCGCTCACAGGGCCACCCCGAAGGCATCGAGCAATTCGACCGTCTCGTACAACGGGAGCCCCATGACCCCGGTGTAGCTGCCTGAGAGTTGACGCACGAACGCACCCGCACGCCCTTGAATGCCATAGGCGCCGGCCTTGTCGAGCGGTTCGCCGGTCGCGACGTACTGCCGCAGTCGGGCGCTGGAGATGGGAGCGAACTCGACGGTCGTCACGGACAAGCGGGTTTCCAGGCGCTCGTGCCGCATGACCGCAATGGCCGTCAACACCTCATGACTGCGGCCCGAGAGCTCGGTCAGCATCGCGAGCGCCTCGGCATGATCGGCCGGTTTGCCGAGGATGCGCCCGTCGAGCACCACGGTGGTATCGGCGCAGAGCACCGGATAGTCGGGCAAGCGGCGCTGCTGCAGGCGCAGTCCCGCGGCCGCGGCCTTGATGCGTGCCATGCGCAGCACGTAGTCGCGGGGATCCTCGCCGGGCTGTGGGGTTTCGTCAACGTCCACACCGCGCCGCACGTCCTCGCGGTACAGCAGCACCTCGAAGGGAATGTTGGCCTGCTTGAGCAGTTCGCGCCGTCGCGGGCTGCGCGATGCGAGATAGATGCGTCTCAAGGTTGCGTTCATGCGCGATGGTAGGGATGGCCGCTCAGTATGGTATGGGCCCGATAGATCTGTTCGGCCAGCATCACGCGAGCCATGCCATGGGGCAGCGTCATCCTGGACAAGCATAGAAGCATCGCTGCGGACGACTTCAGTTCGGGCGCAAGACCGTCTGCACCGCCGATCAGGAAGGCGACATCGTCGCCGTCACCGCGCCAGCGATCGAACTCTACGGCAAACTGCTCGCTGCTCAAGTCGCGACCGCGCTCGTCGAGCGCCACGACACGACAACCGCGGGGAAGCACGGCCCGGATGCGCTGACATTCGAGCGCCATCGCGCGTTCCGCCGTGACGGCGCCGGTGCGCTTCTCGGCTCTCACCTCGACGAGATCCACCCGGAATTCGCGCGGCATGCGTGCCCGGTAATCCTCGAATGCATCGACGACCCATTGCGGCATGCGCGTTCCCACGGCCACCACCAGTGCACGCATCGCTCCCCGCGCTTCGACCCGCAGTTCAAAAAGAACGGCAGCCACTGCGGGGCCGCCGCACACCGTCCATCAGACCTCTGCCTGCGCCTCGTCGGGCGCCTTCGCGCGACTCTTGCGGGCCGGCCGCGCCGTCCACAATTCCTCGAGATTGTAATGGGCGCGCACCGTCGGCAACATCACGTGGACGACCACCGTTCCAAGGTCGATCAACACCCACTCGCCGGTTTGCTGACCTTCGACGCCACTGACTTTGGCACCCTTCTCTCTCAGCTTGCTCTGCACGTTGTCCGCCATGGCTTTCACCTGGCGGGTGGAGTCCCCCGTCGCGATGATCACGCGATCGAAGAGCGCAGTAAGTTTGACCACGTTCAGCACGACGATGTCGCGCCCCTTGATGTCTTCCAGCGCTTCGACGGCGCCCTTGACGATTCGATCGACTCTCATTGATGTCCGTAGAGGTGATGTGAAGCAATATAATCGACCACCGCATCCGGCAGCAAATACCGAACGCTTGCGCGTCGCGACAATCGGCCCCGCAAGTCGGTGGCAGAAATCTCCAGCAGCGGAATGTCGAGCCGGGCGATGCGCCCCGCGGATTCCCCGCCGAGCAGCGCGGCTTCAACCCGGCGCCGGCGCCATTCGTCGACGAGAGCGGGCACCTCGGCAGTCCTGGCGTCCAGGTCGTAGCCCGGCCGCGTCGCCACGAGGACATGCGCAAGCTCGAAAAGATGCAGCCAGCGGTGCCAACGCGGCAGCCGCAGGAACGCGTCGGCACCCAGGATGATCGTCAACGCAGTCTGCGTACCCACCTCGGCGCGAAGTTCGAGCAGCGTATCGACGGTATAGCTCATGCCTTCGCGCTTCAACTCGCGATCGTCGACCCTCAACCGCGGATTGCCGTGCACTGCGAGCCGCGTCATTTCGAGACGATGTGCGGCAGGCGTAGCGGGCACATCCCGAAGATTGGGCAGTGCAGCCGGGATCAGCACGACGCGGCCGAAGCCGCACACATCGGCCGCCTCTTCCGCAAGCCGCAGGTGCCCGTGATGCACAGGATCGAAGGTACCGCCGAGCACGCCCATCGACGATGCGGGCGCGTCGCTCATCGAGCGCGCGACTCGAATTGCCGTCGCGTCACAGCACCAGCCGGCGAATGTCGGACAACACGCCGTTCAGGTAGGTGATGAACCGTGCCCCCTGGGCACCATCGATCACGCGGTGATCGTAAGACAGCGACAACGGCAGCATCAGGCGCGGCTCGAACCGGCCCTCGACATGGACCGGACGCATCACGGACTTCGACACCCCGAGAATCGCCACTTCGGGCGCGTTGATGATGGGCGTGAACGACGTGCCACCAATGCCGCCTAAACTCGATATCGAGAAGCTGCCGCCCTGCATGTCGGCCGGCGAGAGCTTCCTGTCGCGGGCCTTGGCGCTGATCTGCGCCAGCTCCTTGGCAAGCTGCATCACACCCTTGGCATCCGCGTCGCGAATGACGGGCACGACCAGCCCGTCCGGCGTATCGACCGCCACGCCGATGTGAAAGTACTTTTTCAGCACCAGCGTCGTGCCATCCGCAGACAGCGAGGCGTTGAACTCGGGAAACGCCTTCAATGCCGCGACGACGGCCTTCATGACGAAGGCCAGCGGCGTCAAGCGCACATCCTGCCTGCGCGCCGCCTCGCCCTGCGCCTTGCGAAATGCTTCGAGTTCGGTGATGTCCGCTTCGTCATGCTGGGTGACGTGGGGGATCATGACCCAATTACGATGCAGATTCGCGCCCGAGAGTTTCCTGATGCGCGAGAGTGCCACGCTTTCGGTCTCGCCGAACTTGGCGAAGTCGACCTGCGGCCACGGCAACAGGCCAAGCGCCGCGACGCCGCCCGGGCCACCTGCCGAAGCGGCCTGCGGCATGCCGATTGCCTGCTTCACATAGGCCTGGACGTCTTCCTTCAGGATGCGCGCCTTGGGACCACTGCCCTGAACGCGACCCAGGTCGACCCCCAGCTCGCGTGCGAACCGTCGCACGGCCGGGCTCGCATGCGCCGACTCGAAGCCGGCCTCGTCGACCGGAGGCATCGAAACCAGATGACGCTCGCCGGGGCCTGTGGTCGACGGCGCCTCGTCCGCCGGCGCCTTGGGCTCATCAGGGGTCGGGGCGGGCGTCGGAGTCGCGGCAGCAGGCGCTGGCGCACTGGCAGGCTGCGGCGCGCTGCTTTCGGCCCCTCCGGCCGACTCGAGCAGCAGCACCACGGTACCTTGCGACACCTTGTCGCCCACCTTCACCTTGAGCGCCTTGACGACGCCGCCGCTCGGCGCGGGGACTTCCATGGTCGCTTTCTCGGATTCGAGGGTCAGCAGCGGATCTTCGGCCTTGATCGTATCGCCCGGGCCCACCAGCACCTCAATCACGGGAATGTCATTGAAGTCCCCGAGGTCGGGCACCTTCACTTCGATGGTTTCGCTCATGTTGGCTCTGCTGTCCTGAGTGTCTCGATCCGTCGCTTCGACGTGCTTCGCCGGCAGGGGCGAGGCACGCGCCGGCGAATCGATGCGGTCACACCTTCGCGGGATTCGGCGCTTCCGGGTTGATGCCGTACTTCTGAATGGCTTCCGCAACCTTCTTCGGCGCGACGGACTCGGTCGTGTCGGCCAGTGCCTTCAGCGCGGCGACCGCGACGTGGTGGCGGTCCACTTCAAAGAACTGGCGCAATTTCTCGCGTGTGTCCGACCGGCCGAAGCCGTCGGTGCCCAACACGGTAAAGTGGCTGTGCACGAAAGGTCGTATCTGATCGGCGTAGGCCTTCATGTAATCGGTCGAGGCGATGACCGGACCCTGGCGCCCCTTCAGACACTGCTCGACATGCGACAGCCGCGGCTCCGCTTCGGGGTGCAGCCGGTTCCAGCGCTCGACTTCGAGACCATCGCGCCGCAACTCGTTGAAGCTCGTGCAGCTCCAGATGTCTGCGGCTACGCCGTAGTCGCGCTCGAGCAGTTCGGCCCCGGCGATGACTTCGCGCAGGATCGTTCCCGACCCCATCAGCTGCACACGCGGTGCGCTCTTGGACCTGGCCTTGCCCTCGCGCAGCAGATACATGCCCTTGAGGATGTTCTGCTCCGCGCCCTGCGGCATCGCCGGATGGGCGTAGTTCTCGTTCATCACCGTGATGTAGTAGTAGACATCCTCCTGTTCGGCATACATGCGCCGCATGCCGTCCTGGATGATCACCGCCACTTCGTAGGCGAACGTCGGATCGTACGAAATGCAGTTCGGCACGGTGGCCGCCATCAGATGGCTGTGTCCGTCCTCGTGCTGCAGGCCCTCGCCGTTCAGTGTGGTGCGCCCTGCAGTACCGCCGAGGAGAAAACCGCGCGCTCGCATGTCGCCGGCCGCCCAGCAGAGATCGCCGACACGCTGGAAGCCGAACATCGAGTAGAAGATGTAGAACGGGACCATCTGCACGCCGTGGGTGCTGTAGGCGGTTGCCGCTGCAATCCACGACGACATCGCACCGGCTTCGTTGATGCCTTCCTGCAGAATCTGCCCGGACTGGTCCTCCTTGTAGAACATGAGCTGCGAGGCATCCTGCGGGGTGTAGAGCTGCCCCACGTGGGAGTAGATGCCGAGCTGGCGGAACATGCCTTCCATGCCGAAGGTGCGCGATTCGTCCGGCACGATGGGTACGACCTGCTTGCCGATCTTCTTGTCGCGTACCAGCGTCGAGAGGATGCGCACGAAGGCCATCGTCGTCGACATCTCGCGGTCGTCGCCGGTCGCCTTCAACAGCGATTCGAAGGCCGACAGCGGTGGCACTTCCAGGGGTGCGGCCTTGCGTCGCCGCGAAGGCAGTACGCCCCCCAGCGCGTCGCGGCGCTGGATGAGATACTTGTATTCAGCGCTGTTCTCGTCGAATTTCAGATACGGCACTTCGTCGAGCTTCTCGTCCGGCACCGGGACGCCGAAGCGGTCACGGAACGCACGCATCGACGACGTGCCCATCTTCTTCTGCTGATGGGTGATGTTCTGCGACTCGCCCGACTCGCCCATGCCATAGCCCTTGATGGTCTTCGCAAGGATCACGGTGGGCTGACCCGAATGCTTCATGGCCGCCGCATAGGCGGCATACATCTTGTGCGGATCGTGGCCGCCCCGATTCAGACGCCAGATGTCGTCATCGGTCATCGTCGCGACCATCTCGGCGAGTTCGGGATACTTGCCGAAGAAGTGCTTGCGCACATACGCGCCGTCCTTCGACTTGAACGTCTGGTACTCGCCGTCGACGCACTCCTCCATGCGCTTCAAGAGGATGCCTTTCGTATCGCGCATGAAGAGGGGATCCCAGTAAGACCCCCAGATCACCTTGATCACGTTCCAGCCGGCACCGCGGAAATCCGATTCGAGCTCCTGGATGATCTTGCCGTTGCCGCGCACCGGGCCGTCGAGCCGCTGCAGGTTGCAGTTGATGACGAAGACGAGGTTGTCGAGCTTTTCGCGACCGGCCAGGGAAATGGCACCGAGCGATTCAGGCTCGTCCATCTCGCCGTCGCCCATGAAGGCCCAGACCTTGCGGCCCTGGTTCTCGGTGATGCCGCGATCCTTCAGGTAGCGCATGAAGCGCGCCTGGTAGATCGCCATCAAGGGGCCGAGGCCCATCGAGACGGTCGGAAACTGCCAGAAATCCGGCATGAGCCAGGGATGCGGGTACGAGGACAGGCCCTTGCCGTCGACTTCCTGGCGGAAGTTGTCGAGCTGATCTTCGGTGAGCAGGCCGAGCAGGTAGGCGCGGGCATACACGCCGGGCGCCGAGTGCCCCTGGAAAAAAACGATGTCGCCGCGGAAGTTCTCGTTCGGCCCGCGCCAGAAGTGATTGAAGCCGACGTCGTAGAGCGTGGCCGCCGACGCGAAACTTGCAATGTGGCCGCCGACGTTCGTATCGCGATTGGCGCGCACGACCATCGCCATGGCGTTCCAGCGCACGTAGGCGCGAATGCGATCTTCGAGTTCGTGATCACCCGGGGAGCGTTCTTCCAGACCCGTCGGGATCGTGTTCATGTAGGCCGTCGTGGCCTTGTACGGCAGATTCGCCCCGGCACGGCGCGCACGTTCGATCAGCCGCTCCAGCAGGAAGTGCGCGCGCTCGACGCCTTCGACCTTGAGCACGGCATCCAGGGCTTCGAGCCACTCCTGGGTTTCCTGGGGATCGACGTCCGGCTGCAGATCCTTCATGTCCATGACGCATCCTCATTCGATGGCGCGCCGTTGAACTCGTCACGCGCCGATTGGAGTCGACAAATTATAGCCTGTGGACTTCCGCAGCCGCCCCGCCATGGCGGGGGAGTCTGGGTCCACTGCAATGCTGCAGCGCGGAAGCCGTGCGCGCACTGACTGCCGCTACGCAGGCGAGCGTTGCTGCCGGGCACGTACATGCCCAAGAATGGTCAGGGCCGCACCCACATCGAGCGCAATTCCTACGCCCACCAGGCTCCAGGCCGTCGTCGGATCCGTGAGGGCAGGCACGGCCTTCACGACATCCGGCGCGAACAGTCCGATCAGGCCCGCCGCGATAAACAACCCACCCATCACATTGACGGCCACGGCCCCCAGGGGCAGGCCTGCGCCTTTCGGTGCTGCGTTCGCATTCATCCCCTACTCCTTACCGACGGAAAGTACCGGTTGCGCCTCGCTGTCGGAGACGAGCACCGTCATGAGGTTCGTCACCAGCCGCACGCGATCGGTGTCGTTCAGTTGGACGATGTTCTCGTCCTTCAATCGATCGAGGCCGAGCTTCACCATGCTCACGGCACCCTCGACGATATGCGTGCGCGCCGCGACCACGGCCTGGGCCTGCTGCCGACGCAGCATCGCGCTGGCGATCTCGGCGGCGTAGGCGAGATGGGAGATCCGAGCTTCGAGGATTTCCAGCCCGGCGAGCCCCACGTGCTCCTGGATGGTCTCGGTCAGCGTCTTCGCGACGGCATCGAGATCACCCCGCAGCGACTGACGCCCGTCGTCGTCGCCGTCGTACCACCGCGTGCTGACGACCTGACGCACTGCCGATTCGCTCTGCATGGTCACATATGCCACGTAATCCTCGACGTCGAACGTCGCCCGGGCGGAGTCCATCACCCGCCAGACGATCACTGCCGCCACCTCGATCGGATTGCCGGCCCGGTCGTTCACCTTCAGGGTGGGTGTGTTGAGGTTGTTCGCCCGCAGGGAGATGCGGCGCTGCTTGCAGAGCGGGTTGTAATAGAAGAAGCCGTCGCCGCGGATCGTCCCGGCGTAGCGGCCGAAGAACGTCAGCACCGAAGCGAGGTTCGGCTCGAGCACGGCAAACCCCTTGCTCAGGAACATCAGCAGGGGAATCGCCAGGATCGAAGACAGCGGCAAGGCGCCGCGCTGGTACACGATACTGGTGCCCAGGCTCCACAGGGCCCACGCCATCGCGCCTAACCAAAGGACGAGCGCGACCCACCCCGATAAACAGAGGGCCTCGCGTTCCTCGACTTCCGTCATCATCGCTCCCCTTTTCGATTGTTGCGAATCCCATCCGCGTCAGAGCGGTAACGCCGCAATCGTCGAAGGCTTTAGCGATTCGGCACGCGGGGACGATCCTCGCGAAGCAGAGGACGCTCGACGTGCCCGAGGCATCGGCGAACGGGCAAGCGCCTCAGCGACCCAGGAACTTCGCGGGGCGCTTTTCCAGGAACGCCTTCATGCCCTCTTTCTGATCCTCCGTGGCGCAGCACAGACCAAACGCATACGCCTCTTGCTGGCAGGCATTGGCGAGATCGAGATCCTGGCCACGCTGCACGATCTGCTTGGTCAGACGCACGGCCACCGGCCCCTTGGAAGCGATCGAGCGTGCGATCTCGAGCCCTTTCTCCAGGATCTGCTCGGGGGCCACGACCTGATTCACCAGTCCGATGCGCAGGGCTTCGTCGGCCTTGACCATGCGACCGGTGACGAGCAGATCCATCGCCATCGCGCGGCCGACCAGTCGTGTGAGGCGTTGCGTACCGCCGAATCCGGCGACCACCCCGAGATTGACCTCCGGCTGACCGAACATGGCTCGCTCGGACGCGACGATCCAGTCGCAAGCCATCGCAAGCTCGCAGCCGCCGCCCAGCGCATAGCCGTTCACCAGCGCCACGACGGGTACCGGCAACATCTCCAAAGCGCGAAAGGTCCGGTTGCCCCGCTCGGAGAAGGCTTGCGCCTGCGCCGAATCGAAATTCTGCATCTGCGAAATGTCCGCTCCCGCGACGAACGCCTTTTCGCCTGCGCCCGTCACCAGCAGTGCGCGCGCGCCGCTGTCGGCGCCGACCTCGGCGACCGCCGCCGCGATTTCATCCAGCGTGTCGGCATTGAGCGCGTTGAGCGATTTGGGCCGGTTGACCGTGAGCAGATAGATGCCGGGTTCGGGGGTGGCGAGGGTGAGATTGGTGTACATGCGTGGCTCCGTGTTTTGCTGCGCGTGAAATGTGAAAAGTGAACATTGAAGGGTAACCGGTGAAGCCGGTCGCAAATATCGTTGCGACTGCAAAGTGTGGCGCTCCGCGGCGTGCTTCACACTTCACTCTTCACCGTTCACGACGCAGTCAACGCGCCGCCATCCGGATCGCCCCATCCAGTCGGATCGTCTCGCCGTTCAGCATCTGGTTCTCGACGATGTGCTTCACCAGCGCGGCATACTCGTCCGGACGGCCGAGGCGCGAGGGAAACGGGATCTGGGCAGCCAGCGAATCCTTCAGCGCATCGTCGAATCCGCCCACCATCGCCGTATCGAAAATCCCCGGCGCGATGGTGACGATGCGGATGCCCGAGCGGGCGAGTTCGCGCGCGATCGGGAGGGTCATGCCGGCGATGCCGGCTTTCGACGCCGCATAGGCGGCCTGCCCGACCTGACCCTCGAACGCGGCCACCGAGGCGGTACACACGATCACGCCGCGCTCGCCGCTTTCGCCCGGCACGTTCTTCGCCATTGCTGCGGCAACGAGCCGGATCGCGTTGAACGTTCCGATCAGGTTCACTTCGATCACACGCCTGAAGGCATCGAGCCGATGCGGACCGTCGCGACCGAGGACGCGCTCACCAAGCACGATGCCGGCACAATTGATCAGCCCGTCGACTCGACCGAATGTGTTCACGGCGCGATCGACCGCAGCTTGCACCTGCATTTCCTGAGTCACGTCGACCAACACGAAGCGCGCACACCCGCCGAGTTCGGTGGCGAGAATCGCACCTTGCGTCGCATTCGTGTCGGCCAGCACGATGCTGGCGCCGGCCGCAGCAAGCGCCCGCGCCGAACCCGCGCCCAGCCCGGAAGCGCCTCCGGTCACGATGAAGGTGCTGCCCTGGAGTTTCATGACGGCATGTGCCTTCCGCCTGCAAAAAACGAAGACCCGATGTTAGCCCGAAGGCAGCGAATCGTTGGTCGATTGCCGAAAACTACTCCCCGCGACCCGCAAACCCCAGGGTCTTCTCGAGGCGTCGATCGAGTTTGAGGTTGTCGTTGCGGATACGGGCGTTGCGCCGCTCGGCCGCCGCCTGCGACGTCGTCTGAACGAGCCACAATAGCCACGGGGATGCGCGCAATGCCGGGCCCGCATTGGCGGCGAAACGGGTGAGCCACGGCGAATTGGTGCGGAAGAGTTCATCCTCCAGCGACACGAGCATGACGCAACTGCCCGGATCCCCCTGACGGGCGCAGCGACCGTAGAGCTGACGATCGATCCGCGCAGACTCATGGCATTCGGTGAGAATGACGTGCAACCCGCCGCGCGCGGACACTTCGCTCGAGATCTTGATGTCCGTGCCGCGCCCGGCCATGTTCGTCGCCACGGTAACGACGCCCGGCAGTCCAGCCCTCCCCACGATCTCGGCCTCCTCGCGATCCTGCTTGGCATTGAGCAGCAGGTGGTCGATCCCACGCTGGGCAAGCACCGCGGACAAGGCCTCGGATGCCTGGACCGAACGCGTTCCGATGAGCACCGGGCGTCGCTGCTCGATCGCGCAGCGCTGCGCCTCGTCGGCCACCGCCTCCCACTTCTGCGCTGCCGTCGACAACAGCCTGCCTCGCCGATAACTGCGCCGGCTGGGTCGGTTGAGCGGCACCTTAACGACACCCAGTCGGAAGATGGACCAGATTTCAGGCGCGACCTCCATCCCGGTGCCCGTCATGCCAGCGAGGCGCAGGTAGCGTCGGAAGAGACGCTGATAGGTGATGCGCGCAAGCGTCTCGCGCCGCGCCGTGATCTCGACGCCCTCCTTGGTCTCGATCATCTGATGCAGCCCGCGCTCCCACGAGCGGTCCGCCATGATGCGGCCGGTGAACTCGTCGACGATCTGCACCTTCCCCTCCGCGACGACATAGTGCTGATCGAGGATGAAGAGATGGATCGCCGACAGCGCCTGTCGCAAGAGTTCTTCCCGGGTTCGCTTGGAGGTCCAGACGCCTTCCTGCTGCTCGCTCCACTCGTCGAGCCAGCGCTTGCCCGACTCGCGCAGCTCGACATAGCGCTCGCGCCGATCGATCACGTAATGATCGCCTTCGATCATGGATCGTGCGAGCGTGAGTGCCTGCTCGCACATCTGGCCTTCCTTCCCGTCCTCCCGCGACGCCGAGAGGATGAGCGGGGTGCGTGCTTCGTCGATGAACACGCTATCGGCCTCGTCGACGATGGCGAAGTGCAGCCCGCGCAGCACCACGCGATCGGCGATGCTGCGCCCGTCGCGCAAGCGCGCAAGAGCGATGTGCGCCGCACTCCCCGAACTGCCCAGCGCCACCCGATCGCGCAGGTAATCGAAGGCGACATCCTTGTTGGTGCAATAGGTGACGTCGCAGGCGTACGCGGCGCGGCGCAGGTCCGGCGCCATCTCCTGCGTCACTACGCCGACCGTGAGCCCGAGAAAGCGGTAGATCGGCCCCATCGATTCGGCGTCGCGTGCCGCGAGATATTCGTTGACCGTGATGACATGCACCGGTACGCCCGCCAACGCGGCCGTGGCCGCTGGGAGTGTGGCCGTCAATGTCTTGCCCTCGCCCGTCTCCATCTCGACGAGCCGTCCCTCCAGAATGCCCCAGCCGCCCATCAGCTGCACGTCGAAATGCCGCTGACCCACGGTGCGTCCGCCGACCTCCCGCAACAATGCGAATACTTCGCCAACGACCGGCAGATCGAAGCCGTCGCGCCGCAGCCGCCGCCGCAGATCGACCCCCAACTCGCGCAGGCGAGCATCGGAGACCGTACGCAATGCCGCCTCGTGCGCGGCAGCGTACGGGACGATCCGCTGCAGCCGCCGCGCCGGATTGGCGAACGTCCGAACGGCAGGCTGGAGCACGCGACTCGTCAACCAGTCGGCTATGTGATCATGCCACTTGGGTTCGTGCTCCACGCGCTCGGGATAGGCTCGCGTCGCCGACAACTCGGCATCGGCATGCAGTACGGCAGCACTAGCCCGCACGCGGGTCGCTCCGAAGTAGCAAGTGCACGGGCGTCACGGTCATCCCAGCCCTCGCAAATTGCGCCGCTCAGACATTGAATCGGGTCAGGAACAAGCGCCGCAAACCGCGATACAACTGCGTCCCGAGCGGTTCGGGCACGTGGTCGAAACGGACGTAGACCCGACCGCCGTAGAGTACCGTTGCAGGCGCATCGAGTTCGATCTCGAGCTGGAACACGCGCTGCATCGTCTTCGTGCCCTTGGGATCCCGCGGGTCGATAGGCACGGTACCGCCGCCCTCCGTCGACAAGGCCTTGCTGGGCAGTTCCTCGTTGCCGCCGGGAACCTGACGCACGATGCGCGCCTTGACGACATGCTCGATACGAGCGGCGGTCCGGATCTCGACTTCGTTCGTCGCCAGCCGGACGACATCGACTTCGGCCTGCTGCACGATCACGCGCGCCCGCGGCTGCGCCGGCTCGATGACGTAGCCCACCATCTCGCCCTTGCGGAAGTACCGTCCCGGCAGATCCGCCGGGTGCGGCACGGTGAACACGCCGGCCGACCGGCTACGGGCGATGAGATCAGCCCCACGATCGATGGCGCGCTGCAGCGCGGCCAGCTCGCGATCGAGCGCCTCCTGGGTGATCTGCGCCTGTACCCGGTCCGTGATGAAGTGATGGGCGAACTGTGCATCGAGTTCAGCCACCTTCGCCTGCGCCACCCGGATCTCGGCATCGAGCACCGGATCGATGCTCTCGATCAGGGCCTCGTCGGGCTGCACCCGGGACCCGGGTTCGACCAGATAGCGCGTGAGAAACCCATTGGCGCGGGCGCGGACCATCTGCTGCTCCGGCAGCCAGATCACGCCTTCGGTCTGGGTACGAAACGGGACCGGTACCCAAAGAACGAATGCAACCGTCACCGCCAGCGCACCGAAACACACGCCTGCCACTCGGCGGCGATGCCGAGCCAGACGCGGACTGGTCGCCAGATGATGCACGGTCTTGGACACGGGCACGACCGCCATGGCGATCACCGCCCAGATCGCGAGCACCACGCCGATCACGAAAAACTCGCCGGCGATGAACAGGATGATCGCGACGACCACGACGATTCGATACAGGAACGACCCGATGCCATAGAAGACGAACCACGCCTTCTCGCCCGGTGTCCCTTCCGGCTCTTCGATCTCGCGCGCTCCGAACAAGTAGCGCTCGAAAAGAAAGCCGAGGTAACGCATCGAGCGGGTCGCGAGGTTCGGGATCTCGATCAGGTCCGCAAGGATGTAATAGGCGTCGTAGCGCAGCAGCGGATTGCCATTGAACAACAGGGTGGACACGCCTGCGATCAGCATGACGTTGAAGGCGACGGCCCGCACCGTGCCCGGCTCGGCCAGCATCCAGACGAAGAACGCGATGGCCGCGAGCATCAACTCGATCATCATGCCGGCAGCGCCGACGACGGCGCGTTCGTATTTGGATTTGAAGAGTGCCGAACTGGTCGCGTCGACGTAGGGCACCGGCATGAGCACGAGCAGCATCAGGCCCATGTCGTGAACTTCACCGCCGCCGGACTTCGCGGCGATCCCGTGCCCCAGTTCGTGAAACGCCTTCAGGAGCGGAAACAGCAGCCAGATCATCAACAGGTTGTCGACGGCGAAGACCCGATCGGCCACGCCGTGCGTGAGTTCGTCCCAGTGCGGGGGCACGAGCAGCAGCGCGGGCACCACGATGGCCAGCCAGACGAGCATGCCCTTCCAGCCCCAGAACGGCCGCACGAAAGGCAGCATCCGTTCGAGCAGACGGTCGGGATCGATCAGGGGCACCTTGATCGCCATCGGATTGCCGATCGCCCGCTTGACTCGCGCCCGATCCTGGCGCTGCGCGCGGTCGAAGAGTTCGGCCACGTCGGGCGACACGTCGCACTGAAGCAAGTCGGACGAGTGCAGCTGGCCCAGCAGATGAATCAGTTCGTCCTGACTCGGCGCCGACTCGCCCAGACGCTTGTTCGCCATCTCCCACAATGCGCCGACGCTGCGCTCGCCGTCCATGCCGTTCATGATGAGCCGGGCCGCAGGCGTGAACCGATGCGCCCGCCCCGATGCGGGATCCTGCAGAACGAACCAGACCTGGCCGCGGTAGCGATGTCGCTGCATGCGCGCATGCGTGCGCATGCGAGGCTTCAACTCGCTGACCCGATACCACGAAGCGCTCAGCAGCGGACCGGTCATTGCTCACGACAGCGCAGACGGCGGTTCGAAGCGACCTTGGCGGCGGCCGCGCAAGCCGGGATAAGGCACACGACGCTCACGGCATCCAGCTCCAGAATGCGAGGCGCACCCAGTCGATGAGCTTGTGCGTCCAGATCCAGATCAGGCGCCGCTCGCCGATGGCAACCTTGCCGACGCCTTCCATGCCGGGTCGCAGCCTTTCGCTGACAACCGCCATCTTCGCTTCGACACGGAAGTAGTTGCGGCCCTCTTCGGCCGTCGACACCGGTGTAATGCGCGCGACGGTAAACGGCTGTCGCGCTCCCGGAATCCCGGACAGGACGAGTTCGCCCTCCTGCCCGACCGTGAGATACGTGATGTCACGCTCGTCCACTTTCAGTATCACGCGATAGGCATCGAGCGGCGCGATCTCGAACAACACCTTGCCTTGCTCCACGGGCGTGCCGAGGAGCTGGCTCAGATCGCCGCTGACGACGATGCCGTCGAACGGTGCGCTGATGCGCGAGCGGGCGAGCTTCTCGTTGATCAGCTGCAGCTGCGCCTCGGCCTGATTGACCTGAGCACCGACGACGTTCATCGTCGATCGATCACGAGTCGCGAGCGCCTGGCGGTACTTGCGCAGATGCTGCTCGCGTTCCGCTTCCCAGCGGGTACGCTCCAGCAGCAGGTCCTTGTCATCGAGTCGCGCGAGCAGCGCCCCGGCCTTCACGACATCGCCTGCACGCACGAGGCTCTCAGCAATGTAGCCCTCGAAGGGCGCGACGGCTGCGCGCTGGACCTCGCCCTCCACGACGGTCTTGGCCGCCACACGATGCTCGCCATCGGCAAGACTCAAAAACAACAGCACGCCCAGCACGACTGCGGCGATCAGCTTCCAGCCGGGGTGCCGCGGCCCGAAGAAGGCACGCGTCCCGGCGACGAGCCCATCCCACGCACGACGCGGTATGCCGCGCTCGTTGTCCCGCTTCAGATCGAGGACCGGCCCAAGCAGCAGCCCCAGCGTTCGCACCAGTTCGAGCGTCGGCACATCGAAGATCGCGCCACGCGTGCGTTCGAGCATCAGGACGCCCCAATCCTCGCCGTGTGCACTCAGTGGCGTGGATACGATGGCGATGTCGCCCGCTTCCTGGGCCAGCGCCAGGTGCGAAGCACCGCTCAGCGCTTCGTCTCCCGGGGCGGGAAACACGAACGTCGTCCCGAGATCCAGTGCTTCGTCCATGGCATCGCCGAGGCGGCGCGCGAGACTGGACTTCGGATCGAACATGGCGGTGTGCGAGATCGCGAGCACGCGGCATTCCCCGTTCTTGTCCATGCCGATGCTGACACGCTCACATTCCAGGCGCCGGGCGATATCGTTTGCTATGGCGAGCGCCGCCGCCCTGAAGCGCTTTTCCTGAACAGCCGTTGCGACCAGCTCCGTCGCCAGCGCCAGCCGGTCAATGGCGACCTGGCGCTGCTCGAACTCGCGCTGGCGGAAAAGATCGACCAGCCAGGCCGCCCCCCAGTGGATGAGACGCAAGGCGCGCTGCAGATCGCGACTGGCCCGGGGCGCGAGGTCGAGCACCACGGCGCCATGCAGGGCGCCCGCCACTTCGATGGGATAGGCGACTTTCGCGCCGCGCAGCTCCCGAGATTCGCCCGCATCTTCGCCCGTGTCGACCACGCCCTGCCGCTCGGTCAATGCGCGTTGGGCAGTGGGGGCAAGATGGGTCATGTCCCGACTGACGTCGGGCCAAATGGCCCCTGGGACGTAGGTATTCTCGGTATCGGAGCGGACCAGGAGCAGCGCGCCGAGCACCTGCTCGACCTGTGCGCAGAGGATGGCAAGCCAGCTCGCATAAAACTGATCGACCGAGTTCGCCGCAACGAACGTGCTCCACGTCGACGCGTCGGTGTCACCCGCGAGGTCCTGTGCGCCGGGGGTCGCACGCGCGTCCTCGAGGGTGCGCTCGATTTCCGTGGTCGATGACATCTCGTTCCGATTCTTGGCGGACCCTGGAGTCTAACCGCTCGCCTGCGGGCGACCAACGCATAACGCCCGGGCACTCAATCTTCCCGCATCGGCAGCCCCCAACGCCCGCCTGCCGAGGTCACTTCGAATCGAGTCGCACGTTCACGTAACTGCCGGGTGCCGCCTCGACGACCTCGAGCTTGCCGTCGCCGGGTGTCCGTGCTGCGACCATCGTCCCTGAATGTTTGCCGACCCACGTCGCCCAGTCCGTCCACCACGAGCCCGGATGCTGTTTCGCCTGTTCGAACCAGGCGTCCGCGTCACCCTGCGGTTTCGGCCCCGTCCAGTAGCAATACTTGTTGCCGGCCGGCGGATTGATGATGCCCGCGATGTGTCCGGAGCCCCCGAGTACGAACCGCACCGGGCCGGCAAGCAACTTCGCGCCGGAGTAAGTCGACTTCCAGGGTGCAATGTGATCCTCGATCGTGGAGATGAAGTAGGCCGGAACCTTGATCTGGGTGACGTCGATCGGCACGCCACCGAGGCTGATGCCGCCCGGCTCACGCAGCGCATTGCGGATATACATGTTGCGCAGATAGAAGGCATGCATGCAGGCCGGCATGCGGGTCGAATCCGAATTCCAGTGCAGCAGGTCGAAGGGCATCGGCTCCTTGCCGAGCAGGTAGTTGTTGATCACGAATGACCAGATCAGGTCGTTGGAGCGCAGCATGTTGAACGTGTTGCCCATCTCCGAGCCTTCGAGGTAGCCGCGCTCGTTCATGCGCTGCTCCAGCGCGGCGACCGTCTGCTCGTCGGTGAACACGCCGAGCTCGCCGGGCTCTTCGAAGTCGATCAGGCTGACGAAAAACGTCGCGCTCGCCACCCGCGCGGCCTGCTTCTTCGCAGTGAGATAGGCCAGCGTGCACGCGAGCAGCGTTCCGCCGAGGCAGTAACCGATGACGTTCAGGCTCTTCTCGCCAGTGGCCTTCTCGATCGCATCCATCGCGGCGAGCGGGCCTTCGAACATGTAGTCCTCGAAGCTTTTCTGGGCAAAGCGCTCGTCGGGATTAGCCCAGGAGACGACGAACACGGTATGGCCCTGTTCCGAGGCCCAGCGCACGAAGGAATTCTTCTCGCGCAGATCGAGGATGTAGAACTTGTTGATCCAGGGCGGAATGATCAGCAGCGGCTTGGCATGAACCTTGGGCGTGCGCGGCTCGTACTGGATGAGCTGGATGAGATCGTTCTGGAACACCACCTTCCCCGGGGTGGTGGCGATGTTTTCGCCGAGCTTGAACGCCTTGGGGTCGGTCATCTTGACGCGGACCTGGGTGCCATTGCCTCGATCGAGGTCGTCGAGCAGGTTTTTCAGGCCCTCGACGAGGTTCTTGCCCCCGGTCGCAGCCGTCTCGCGCAGTACCTCCGGATTGGTGTGGGCGAAGTTGGTCGGCGAGAGCGCATCGATGTACTGGCGCGTGTAGAAGTCGACTTTCCTGGCCGTCGTTTCGTCGAGCCCCTCCACTTCCGCGACCGCGTGGTGCAAATGCTTCGCCGTGATCAGGTAGGACTGCTTGATGTAGTCGAATACGAAGTTCTGCTCCCACTCAGGATCCTTGAAGCGGCGGTCGGCCTTGTCCGGCACCGCGACGGGATCCGAGGGCTGCCCGAGCATACGCATCATGGCGCCCTGCCAGAGCGACATGTAGTCCTTCCAGAGCTTCATCTGCACTTCCGCGAGCTTCATCGGATCCGACATCATCTTCGCGGTCAGGTCGAAGAAGGCCTTCGCGATGCCCATCTCGTCGCCCATGCTGAAATGGCTCGTTTTGGAGTCGGCCTGGCGTTGCATCGCAGCGGCAATGAGTCGGCTGCTTTTCTCGGCGATTTCCGCCAGGGTGTCGGGCGCAATGTGAATTGCAGGCGTTTCCTTCGGTGGGCTCATGAATGGCTCCGGTCTAGGCGGCGACGAACCGCAGCACGCCGTCCGGGTGACTTTCGCGTCGAAGTCGGCCGGCATGCATCAGATGATTGAGATGGGCGATGCATGCGCCCATGGCGAAATACCAGCCGCGATCGTCCAGCGGACGGCGGAACAGAACGGGGACGAGATCGGTCGCGCTCTTCGGTTCGTTGCAGGCGGCCAACAGATCGTCGAGGCGCTCTGCGTGATGCATCTGCAACTGTTATCGAGCCGCGGTGATGGCCGGGAGTTTCGTGGTACAGGGCAAGCGCGGTGAGGTATCCACCACCCTCGGTCATCCAAAGCGGCGCATTCCACCGCTTGGCGTACCAACCCAACAGCCCCAGATGATCTACATGATAGTGAGTTACCACTAACATTTGGATTTTCCGGGTCGCAACGCCGTCGGCGAAGTAGCGCCCCCACAACTCGATCGTGGTCGATCATTGAGTCCGCAATCGACGAGGGTCCAGCCATCTCGATCTTCGAGCAGCCAGAGGTTGATGTGATCGAGCGCAAACGGTAAGGCCAGCCGTAGCCAATGCACGCCGGGCGCGACCGCACGCGTCGAGGCGGTTTCGGGGATCTGGTCGCCTAATATGTAGTCGATCGGCGAAGCGGTTGCGGACGATGCAGTCGTCACGTTACGGATCCAGGCTGGGGAGTGGCGCGCTATTCTAGTGCGCGAATGTTGCAAAGCACAAACGATGCCCCGGCGTATCGGCCGTGGTGGGCGGTCGCTGTCGGGTTTACCCTCGGCCAGCTTGGAATACTATCCATCGCTCGTCAACGCACATGTGGGGAGAAAGTCGTGTCCGCACCCGCAAGCCTTGAATTCGATCTCGGCGACGCCGTCGACATGCTGCGAGAAAGTACAGCCAGCTTCTGCGCCCGGGAGATCGCGCCGCTGGCGGCCGCCATCGACCGGGACAACGCCTTTCCTCAGGCGCTCTGGCGCAGGCTCGGCGACATGGGCCTGCTCGGCGTCACGGTCGAAGACGAGTACGGTGGCGCGGGCATGGGCTACACCGCGCACGTCGTTGCGATGGAAGAGATCAGCCGCGCGTCGGCATCGGTCGGGCTGTCGTATGGGGCGCATTCGAATCTGTGCGTGAATCAGATCCGGCGCAACGGTTCGGCCGAACAGAAGGCGCGCTACCTGCCGAAGCTCATCGCCGGCGAGCACGTCGGCGCGCTTGCGATGTCCGAGCCCGATGCCGGATCGGACGTGGTGAGCATGCGTCTGCGTGCCGACCGAAAGGGGGATCGCTATGTCCTCAACGGCACGAAGATGTGGATCACCAACGGGCCGGACGCTGATGTGCTCGTCGTCTATGCCAAGACGACGCCTGATGCAGGAGCAAGAGGCATCACCGCATTTCTGATCGAGCGGGGTTTCTCCGGATTCTCGACCGGCCCGAAGCACGACAAGCTCGGCATGCGCGGATCGAACACGTGCGAACTCGTGTTCCGGGACTGCGAGGTACCCGCGGAGAACGTGCTCGGCCACGTGAGCGGTGGCGTCAACGTGCTCATGAGCGGTCTCGACTACGAGCGTGCGGTGCTGGCGGCCGGGCCGCTCGGAATCATGCAGGCGTGTCTCGATGTCGTCCTGCCCTACGTACACGAGCGCGAACAGTTCGGACAGGCCATCGGCCAGTTCCAGCTCATGCAGGGCAAGCTCGCCGACATGTACACCACGCTCAATGCCTGCCGGTCCTATGTCTATGCCGTGGCCCAGGCCTGCGACCGCGGTCGGATCACCCGCCGGGACGCCGCGGGGGCGATTCTCTACGCCGCCGAGCGGGCGACGTGGATGGCATCCGAGGCCATCCAGTGCCTGGGTGGCGTGGGCTATACCAACGATTTCCCGACGGGCCGGTTGCTTCGCGATGCGAAGCTGTACGAAATCGGCGCCGGCACCTCCGAAATCCGCCGCTGGCTGATCGGCCGCGAGCTCTTCGACCAGTCCACATGACGAAATTCGGTGCCTGGCACGTGCCAGGCACCGAATTTTGCCGAATTTTGACGTGTCGGTTATCGGGGGCGGAACTGGCGTTCGTCCTCGTAGTAGGCGGGACATTCGCTATCCCCGCACACGCCGGGGATGCCGAGGACAGGCACCGGGGCAAAGGCTTTCGCGCGGGAATACCACGTCCGCTCCACAAAGCGGTGCGCGACGATATCGTCCACGCAGGCCAGTTGCTGGGCGAGCGGTGCGGCGAGCATCGCCGGTTCGGCTTCGACCAGCGCCGCCCGGGCGCACAAGCCGTAGAACGGCGCGCGCAGCGCATCGTACAAACCGTGACCGAAGACGAAGAACCGCAGTTGTCGCTTCACGTCCTTGCGACGATGCCAGAAGAGGTCCGCCCAGCGTCTTGCGCGCAGCAGTTCCAGCAACTCCGGATCCGCGCCGAGGACGATCATGCCGCTCTCGTCGAACTGCGTTGCCGCGTCGCGCAGGGTGCCCCGTGGCGCACCGGGGAGGTGGGCAGCGATCTCCTCGACATGCACGTGATTGAGGGCTGCCTTCGTCCGCGGAAAAACTGTCCAGACAAGCGCATTGAAGAAGTCGTGCCAGCTGCCGGGTCGCGTCGACACCTCCCCGCGATCGTGGATGCGCTGCTCGTACTTCGCGTCCCCGGCATCCGGCATTACGAACCGGATCGGCAGACCCGCGGCGTTCACGGGTCGGGACGTTCGGCGCGCAGCCCACGCATCGAGCGCGGGCGCATCGATCCGGTCACGCGCGGCGAGATCTTCGAGCGATGACGACAGCGGCTCGTACAACGGCCGCTGCGCGAGCAAAGACAGTCCCTCGCCTGCAATGACGTCGTCAGACAGCGCGTTGTCCGCACAAGGCGATGAATCGGGCAAGGTCGTGACTATCCCATGCAGAAGGAACGTCGGTGCACGGCGCGCACGAAGCCCACAATGCCCGCCGGGGAAGGGCAAGGCTATCATGCTGCCCGTCGAGGTCCATGTGGCGCCGCGTGCCAGGCGACGGATCTCTCATTCACGAGGTACGTCGGCGTGACTTCGCTCTTCAATCGAACCGGGCCCCGCGCCCGCAATCACCTGCGACCGCTTGCCGCCGTCGCACTCCTGGTTTTCGGTCTCAACGTCCAGGCGCAGGTCGCCCGACCGTCCCAGCCCGAACCCGCCAGCGGACGCACCGAGAACGCGCTGGCCCACGGCCGGGAATACATGGTCGCCGCAGCCCATCCGCTGGCGGTCGAAGCAGGCTTGAAGATGCTCGAGCAAGGCGGCACGGCTGTGGACGCTGCGATTGCCACGCAGCTCGTGTTGAACCTGGTCGAGCCGCAAGCCTCCGGCTTGGGCGGCGGCGCCTTTCTCATGCATTTCGACGCGGCCGGCGCGACCACTCGTGCCTACGACGGCCGCGAAACGGCCCCGGCAGGCGTCGACGAGGGGCTCTTCCTCAAACCCGACGGCAAGCCCATGTCGTTTCGCGACGCAGTCTCCGGCGGACGCTCGGTCGGCGTACCGGGACTCGCTCGGCTGCTCGGCCTCGCCCACCGCAATCACGGCAAACTTCCCTGGGCGACGCTGTTCGGCCCTGCCATCGAACTGGCGGAATCCGGCTACCCGCTCACGCCGCGCGTCCATCATCTGCTCGGGCGCGCAGCCGGGCTCGCTGCCGACCCCGCCGCCCGCGCCCTGTACTTCGACGATGCAGGACAACCCAAACCCGCAGGCACGCTGCTCACGAATCCTGCCTTCGCGGCGACGCTTCGGGCGCTCGCCCGCGACGGGGCCGATGCCTTCTATCGCGGCGACATCGCGAAGCGCGTCGTCGCCGCAGTACGGGGACATCCGGTCAATCCCGGCGCACTGAATGAGGAAGACCTCGAACGCTACGCCGTCCGCGAAGTCACGCCCCTGTGCGGCCCCTACCGCAGCTATCGGATCTGCGGCATGCCGCCATCATCCTCCGGCGGCATCGCCGTGCTGCAGATGCTCGGCATGCTGTCGCACTTCGACCTGGCATCGGTGCGCCCGGTCTCCGCCCAATCTGCGCATCTGCTCTCGGAAGTTGCCCGCCTCGCCTTCGCCGATCGGAACCGTTACGTCGCCGACGACCGCTTCGTGAGCGTACCGGTCGCCGGGCTCCTCGATCCCGCCTACATCGAATCGCGCGCACGCCTGATCCGCGCCGAACAGTCCATGGGCAAGGCACAGCCCGGCACGCCGTTAGGCATCACGACCGCGTACGCCGACGACCGCTACGACGAAGTCAGCGGCACGAGCCACATCGCGATCGTGGATCGGGCCGGCAACGCCGTATCCATGACCACCACGATCGAGTCCTTCTTCGGCGCACGCATCATGGCCGGAGGCTTCCTGCTCAATAATCAACTGACCGATTTCAGCTTCATGCCCGAACAGGCGGGCCGGCCGGTCGCAAACCGCGTTCAGCCCGGCAAGCGGCCCCGCAGTTCCATGGCCCCCACCCTGGTCTTCGACAACGCCGGCAAACTGCACATGGTGGTCGGCTCACCGGGCGGCAGTCTCATCATCTCCTACGTCGTTAAGGCGCTCGTAGGAACCCTGGACTGGAAGCTCGACATCCAGGCCGCGATCGATCTGCCCAACATGACGAGCCGCAACGAAGCCACCGAGATCGAGGCCGGCACCGAGGCGGACGCGCTGCGGGCCGCACTCGTCGCGATGGGACACTCCGTGCGGTCCATCGACATGACCAGCGGCATCCACGGCATCATACGGACGCAGGACGGCTGGACGGGCGGCGCCGATCCGCGCCGCGAGGGCATTGCGAAGGGGCGATAGGCGACCCATTCTTCCAGCGCCGTCCTGCAATAGATTGACGGCATAATGGCGACGGTACGAACCTGTCTACACGACATCCATCCAGGGAGAAAGTGATGGTCAAGAAGATCGCCGGCGTTTTCGCCGCGCTTGTTGGAACTATCCTGGTCCTGGCGATCACGCAGCCGGACAGCTTCAAAGTTCAGCGCTCGACCGACATCCACGCCCCGCCCGAGAAGATATTCCCTTTCATCGACGATTTCGCACGGTGGCAGGCGTGGTCGCCCTGGGACAAGAAGGATCCTTCGATGCAGCGGACCTTGAGTACGCCCCCCGCAGGCAAAGGTGCGTCCTACGCCTGGGAAGGCAACGACGACGTCGGCAAGGGCCGGATGACCATCGTCGAATCGACCCCGCCGAACCGCGTTGCCATCAAACTCGACTTCACCGCCCCCTTCGAGGCTCACAACGACGTTGCCTTCACCATGGAACCGAAAGGTGCAAGCACGCAGGTGACCTGGACGATGCAGGGCCCGATGCCCTTCGTCAGCAAACTCATCGGCGTGTTCGTCAGCATGGACACCATGGTGGGCAAGGATTTCGAAACCGGCCTTGCGAACCTCAAGGCCGCGGCGGAGAAATAGCCTGCCAAGGATAAAGCGCCCGGATCGCCGCCGCCGGGCGATCGATCGACCTATACTTGCATTCGACAGCACCTCGGTCGAGGTGCCCTCGACGGCCTCGCGACGCAGTCGTTTCAGGAGGATGCCATGCACGATCCCATCGTCATCGTCGGTGCCGCGCGCACACCCATGGGCGGGTTTCTCGGCGATCTCGCTGCCGCCCCCGCCGCAGAACTCGGCGCTTGTGCGATACGTGCCGCTGTCCAGCGCACGGGCTTGAGCGCCGAAGCCATCGACGAAGTGATCATGGGCAACGTCCTGCCGGCCGGTCAGGGCCAGGCCCCCGCTCGGCAGGCGAGCCTCGGTGCCGGTTTGCCGGATGCTGTCGGCTGCACGACCATCAACAAGATGTGCGGCTCGGGCATGAAGGCCGCCATGCTCGCTCATGACTTGCTGCTCGCCGGGACCAATCGCGTGATGGTCGCAGGCGGCATGGAGAGCATGTCGAATGCCCCGTACCTGCTGCCGAAGGCCCGAGCCGGCATGCGACTCGGGCACGGCGACGTGAAGGACCACATGTTTCTCGACGGCCTCGAGGATGCCTACGACAAGGGCCGGCTCATGGGCACCTTCGCCGAGGATTGTGCGGCCCACTATCGGTTCAGCCGCGAGGCGCAGGACCGTTTCGCGATCGAATCGCTGACGCGCTCGCAAGCCGCCATTCGCAACGACAGTTTCCAGGGCGAGATCGCGCCCGTCACGATCACGACGACCAAGGGCGACAAGACGATCCCCCAGGACGAACAGCCCCTCAAGGCCAATCTCGAACGCATTCCGACACTGCGACCAGCGTTCCGCAAGGATGGCACGGTGACAGCCGCCAACTCGAGTTCCATCTCCGATGGTGCCGCGGCCCTGGTCATGATGCGGCTCTCCGAAGCGCAGCGGCGCGGGGCTCGACCGCTTGCACGCATCGTCGGCCACGCGACCCACGCGCAGGCGCCGGGCTGGTTCACGACGGCCCCCGTAGGCGCGATGCGCAGCCTGTTCGAGAAGACGGGCTGGCGCGCCGCAGACGTGGATCTTTACGAAGTCAACGAAGCCTTCGCCGTCGTGACCATGGCCGCGATGCACGAATTGAATCTGCCGCACGACAAAGTCAACGTACACGGCGGCGCCTGCGCGCTGGGTCATCCCATCGGGGCCTCGGGCGCTCGCATCATCGTGACCCTGCTGGCCGCCCTCGACAAGTACGGCCTGAAGCGTGGCGTTGCCTCGCTGTGCATCGGCGGCGGCGAAGCCACGGCGATGGCGCTCGAACGCATGCACTGACCCACCCATCGCCCTGCCCGAAGAGAAAGGTTCGCCATGACGAACGCGATCGACTTCTACTTTGATTTTTCCTCACCCTACGGGTACCTTGCGAGCACGCGCATCGACGCGCTCGGTGCGAAGTTCCAGCGTCACGTGCAGTGGCACCCGATCCTGCTCGGGGCGATCTTCAAGGTCTCCGGCGGCGCACCCCTGACGACGATTCCGTTGAAGGGCGAATACTCGATCCACGACATGGTTCGCAGCGCGCGCCTCTACGACGTGCCGTTCAGGATGCCTAGCAAGTTCCCGATTCCGACCCAGCATGCTGCACGCCTGACCCTTTGGGCGCAGCAGGCGGACGAGGCCCAGGGGAGACGGATCGCGGGCGCGCTCTACCGGGCCTACTTCGCCGACGACCGCGACATCTCGAATCCCGAGGTCTGCGCCGACGTCGCCGCCGAATGCGGTCTCGACCGTGCGGCGGCCGTCGCCGGAATGAACGATGCCGCAGTGAAGGATGCCCTGAAGTCCGAAGTCGAACAGGCCATCGAACGCAAGGTGTTCGGCTCCCCATTCGTCATCGTCGACGGTGAGCCCTTCTGGGGAGCCGATCGACTCGACCAAGTCGAGCGCTGGCTGATCACCGGCGGGTGGTGATGGGGCCGATCAAGTCACGGCTGCAGCCGGCGTCCGAGGAGTTTCGCGCAAACGCCGAAGCGATGAACGCGTTGGTCGAGGATCTGCGCGTCAAACATGCGGCCGCCCGCCAAGGGGGAGATCCGAAGGCACGCGAGCGTCACACCTCCCGCGGCAAGCTGCTCGCCCGCGATCGCATCGCCGCGCTCGCCGATCCGGCGTCCGACTTCCTCGAGTTGTCGACGCTCGCAGCACACGAGGTCTATCCGGAGCCGTTGCCGGGCGCCGGCATCGTTACGGGGATCGTGCGCATCCACGACCGCGAGTGTGTGGTCATCGCGAACGATGCCACCGTGAAGGGCGGCACCTACTTCCCACTCACGGTGAAGAAGCACCTGCGTGCGCAGGAGATCGCCGCCGAGAACCGGCTTCCGTGCATCTATCTCGTCGACTCGGGCGGCGCCCACCTGCCGAGTCAGGACGAGGTCTTTCCCGATCGCGATCACTTCGGGCGCATCTTCTACCACCAGGCGACGATGTCCGCGAACGGTGTCGCGCAGATCGCCGTGGTCATGGGCTCGTGCACCGCCGGCGGCGCCTACGTGCCGGCGATGTCGGACGAGACCATCATCGTGCGCAATCAGGGGACGATCTTCCTCGGCGGCCCGCCGCTGGTGAAGGCAGCCACCGGGGAGATCGTCACCGCCGAAGCACTGGGCGGGGCGGACGTTCACACCAAGGTCTCCGGCGTCGCAGATCATCTGGCGAGGGACGACCGACATGCGCTCGAACTCGCGCGGCGCGCCGTCGCGAATCTCGGTTTACGACCAGCGTGTCCCCTCGCGCGGCAAACGCCTTCGCCGCCCCACCATGATCCCGCCGAACTCGCGGGCGTGGTCCCGACGAACCCGCGCCGTCTCTTCGACATCCGGGAGATCATCGCGCGCATCGTCGACGATTCCGCGTTCGACGAATTCAAGCAGCGCTACGGCGCCACCCTCGTCTGCGGCTTCGCGCACATCGACGGCTATCTGGTCGGGATCGTGGCCAACAACGGCATCCTGTTCTCCGAATCGGCGCTCAAGGGGACGCACTTCATTCAGCTGTGTGCCCAGCGCGGCATTCCGCTCGTGTTCCTGCAGAACATTACGGGCTTCATGGTCGGCGAGAAGTACGAGACGGGCGGCATCGCCAAGGACGGCGCGAAAATGGTGACGGCCGTCAGCTGCGCCCGCGTGCCGAAGTTCACCGTGATCGTCGGCGGCAGTTTCGGCGCCGGCAACTACGGCATGTGCGGTCGCGCGTTCGGCCCGCGCTTCCTCTGGATGTGGCCGAACGCTCGCATCTCCGTGATGGGCGGCGATCAGGCGGCGCATGTTCTTGCACAAGTTCGACGCGATGCGCTCGAGAAGCAAGGTCGCACCTGGAGCGCAGACGAAGAAGCCGCATTCAAGGCGCCGATCGCCGAGCAGTATGCCCGTCAGGGTCACCCCTATTACGCCAGCGCCCGGCTGTGGGACGACGGCATCATCGAACCTGCCGATACACGCAAGATGCTCGCCGCTGGGTTGGCCGTCGCCGCGAACGCCCCCGTCGAACCCAGCACGTTCGGCGTGTTTCGCATGTAGTGCTCGGCGCAGCGAGAATCGCCTGCGGCCGCGATGTGCCTTGCCGCAGCAGTTGCCGCATTCTCATGCGCGCCGAATCGGGCGAGAATCGCACCTCCCATTCCGACCAGAGACTGCGATGAGCCCACCGTGCGTCCTCACCGACATCGGCAGCAACGGCGTCGCGACGATCACCTTCGATCGCCCCGCCCTGCACAACGCCATCGACGAAGCCGTGATCGCCGAGTTCAAGGCTGGGCTGCGCCGCGTGGCGGAAGATCCTGCCGCCCGTGTGGTGGTCGTCGCCGGCAACGGCAAGAGCTTCTGCGCCGGGGCCGATCTGAACTGGATGAAGCGCACCGCGAACTACAGCGAAGAACAGAACCACCGCGACGCGCTGGAGTTCACCGAATTGCTCGCCCTGCTCGATCGCATGCCCAAGCCCACGATCGCGCGGGTCCATGGCCCGGCCTACGGCGGCGGCGTGGGCATCGTCGCCTGCTGCGATATCGCGATCGGTACCGAAGCGGCCGCCTTCTCGTTTTCCGAGGTGCGTCTGGGCCTCATCCCGGCCATGATCAGTCCCTACGCTGTCGCCGTGATCGGGGAGCGTCATGCCCGGCGCTACATGCTCACCGCGGAGCGCATCGACGCCGCCGAAGCATTGCGGCTCGGACTGCTGCACGAACTTTGCGGGGCAGACGAACTCGATGCGAAGATCGCCGGCCTTGTCGAACAGTGCTTGCGCGGCGGCCCGGCCTCGATCGCTCGCAGCAAGGCCCTGATCGCTGCCGTCGCGCACGGCCCGATCGATCAGGCCAGGCAGGAGTACACCGCGCGCCAGATTGCCGCTACCCGCGCCAGCGACGAGGGCAAGGAAGGCATCGGCGCGTTCCTCGAGAAGCGCAAACCCGCCTGGATTATTCCGGGCAAAGGAGCGAAGTGATGACGAATCTGCCGCAGAAGGTCCGCATGTTCGAGGTCGGTCCCCGGGACGGACTTCAGAACGAAAAGAATGTCGTCCCGGTCGAGATCAAGGTCGGGCTGATCGATCGGCTCACCGATGCGGGGCTGCCCGCTGTCGAAGCCACCAGCTTCGTCTCGCCGAAGTGGGTGCCGCAGCTCGCCGATGCGCCCGAAGTCATGACGAAAATCAAGCGCAGGCCCGGCGTCGCGTATCCGGTGCTCGTACCCAATCGAAAGGGCCTCGATGGCGCCATCGCTGCAGGCTGCGACGAAATCGTGATCTTCGGTGCCGCGAGCGAAGCCTTCTCGAAGCGCAATACGAACTGCACCATTGCCGAAGGTCTCGCGCGCTTCGGTGAAGTCTGCGACGAGGCCCTGAAGCGCGGCATACGGGTCCGGGGGGATATCTCGGTGTGTCTCGGCTGCCCGTACGACGGCGAAGTCGCGCCGGCGCAGGTGACGGCCGTCGCCCGCGAACTGTACGCCATGGGCTGCTACGAGATCTGCATCGCCGATACCATCGGTGTCGGCACGCCCGGCAAAACGCGCGCCGTGTTCGAAGACTCGGCACGCTACATCCCGGTCGAGAAGCTCGCCGGACATTTCCATGATACGTATGGACAGGCGCTTGCAAATACCTATGCCGCGCTCGAATGCGGCGTGGCGGTGTTCGACAGTTCGATCGCGGGGCTCGGCGGCTGTCCCTATGCGAAGGGCGCGACCGGCAACGTGGCGACCGAGGACGTCCTCTTCATGCTCGAAGGCCTCGGTATCGAAACAGGCGTCGACATGGCGAAGCTCGTCGAGGCCGGCCGCTTCATCTGCGATTTCCTAGGGCGCCCGACGGGGTCGCGCGTTGCCAGGGCGCTGATGGCCAAGGCCGCCTGACCGCCCCTCTGCTTGACGAGCTGTCGCCGCGCGGTGGGTCGATCCGCGCGGCAAATCTCATATCAAGCCGGTGGCCGCGTGCAGCAGCACGCCGACCAGCCCGCCCACCAGCGTGCCGTTGATCCGGATGTACTGCAGATCGCGGCCCATCTCGAGTTCCATCTTCTCGCTTAGTTCGCGAGCGTCCCATCCCTTGACGACCTCGGTGATGAGACCCGACACCTGATGACGGTGACGCACCAGCAGGGTTTCCACGACGGTCAGCGCCCACGCGTTGATCTTGGACTGCAGCAGCTGATCTTCTCGCAAGCCCGCGCCGAGCTTCTGCAGGACGTCCCGCAGGTGAGCACGCAGTGTCGATTCCTCGGCCTCGATGTCCGCCTCGAGCCTCGCCTTCAGATCACCCCAGACGACGGCGTAGTAGCCCTCGCTCTCGAGATGCGCCAGAAACTCGGCCTTGAGCGCATCGGCCTGTTCCCGATACGTCGCTTGCGTTTCGAGACGCACCACGAAGTCCCGGATCGCGGCATCGAACTGCTGCCGGATCTCGTGATCGGGCGTCTCGACGATCTCGTGCATGAGGCCGATGACGCCTGCCACGAATTTCCTGACGATGTAGGCATCGAACACGCGCGGGGTGTACTTCGACGAATCGCCGAACTTGGCGGTGATCGCTGCCTGGTTGGCAACGAGGAAATTCTCGAGGGCGTGAAGGCCGCGGTCGAGGATCGCCTGATGCCGACCGCCGGCCGTGAGGACCGTCAATATGCTCGCGGCAATCTTCGCCGTATCGAGCTTGTCGAGCTGTGAACGGACGGCCCGCGACAACAAGCGCCGCACGTCGTCGTCGCCCAGGGCATCGAGCATGCCGGGTACCCATGCGCACAACTGGCGCGCGACCTGATCGGCGTGCTTCTCGTCGGTGATCCAGTCGGCCGCAGCCAACGAGAGGTTACGCTGCTCGATCTTGCGCACGACGTTCTCGACCGTCAGGAAATTGTGTTCGACGAAGTGGCCCAGGCTCTCGCCGATGCGATCCTTGTTGCGCGCGACGATCGACGTATGCGGCAACGGCAAGCCGAGCGGATGATGGAACAGCGCCACGACCGCGAACCAGTCTGCGATCGCACCGACGCTCGCCGCCGTTGCAAACGCCTGCAACCACTGCATGATCGGATGGGCGTCCCTGAACGAAACGCTTACCGCGAGCAGCACCAGCATCAGGACCAGCAGCAGCGTCGCCATGCGCTGCATCGAACGCAGCCGGGCGCGCTTGCCGGCGACGCTGTTATCGAAGGTGTCGGAGGGCTCCATCGGCATGGGTCGAGACTACACACTCTGCTGGGAGAATGCGAACCGCAAACGGCGTCCCCGGCGCGCAGCGCTTGCCGGCCTGCATCGGTGCACCCTACACTGATCCTGCTTCGACGCGCTTCGTCGTCGATGTCCCGGAACCCGATTCGTACCGATGCGACGCCCCCCTGTTCCTTCCCCCTGCATCGATGTGTGCCGCGTCGACCCGACCAGCGGTCTGTGCGTAGGCTGTTTCCGCACGCTCGACGAAATTTGCATGTGGACGCGCTATACGGAGCGCGAACGCGAAGCCATCATGGCTGCACTGCCCGCGCGTCACGCCGAGGCCGGAAAACCGGTCTGAGCGGTCGATTCCCGGCCATCGACGGCGCATCCAGGCTCGACGAGGCGTTGCCTCGCGTTCGAATCGAGCGCCGGATCGTGTACCCTTTGCAGGTCATTCACACCCCGCCACCCGGAGTTCGTCATGCCTTTGCCGCACGCTTCCGCACGCAAGCTCGTTCATACCCGCATCATCGATTGTCGTGGTTATGAACGAGAGGATGGAATGTTCGACATCGACGGCCGTCTAACCGACACCAAGGCCTTTCATTGGATCCGACGCGAATCGAACGTCGGGTTGCCCGCCGGCGAGCCTGTCCACGACATGTGGATACGCATCACCGTCGACCTCGACATGAAGATCCATGATGCAATCGCGGTTACCGACGCGAGTCCCTACAAGGGCTGCAACAGCATTACCCCGAACTTCTCGGCGCTCAAGGGGGTGGTCATCCAGCGCGGCTGGACCAAGGATCTGCGCGCAAAGATCGGGGGGGCCGCCGGATGCACCCATCTCTGGGAGCTGCTCGGGCGGGTTGCCACAGTGGCGATGCAATCCACCGTCACGGCACGCGACGAGCACAAGCCCGTGCTGCCGCCGAACGTGCCCTATCAGTTCAACAGCTGTCATATGTATACGGCCGACAGCCTTGCCACGCTCGAGCGTTGGCCGCACATGTACAAGGGACCGAAGGTCACGGACGGCAAAGTACCCCTCGCATGAACGACCGTTGGTCGTGACGCGTGCCCGACGCCCCAAGCGCGCGGCGGCGGGCAAGCCTCAGTCCGGCTTACGAACAACTTCGTTGCTCGCCGGCAAAAAAGCCGGTATGTATGACCCTCTGCGGCCCCCGGCCGGCCATGCGTAGACAGAATGCGCAAGGCGCACTTTAACCAACCCCGAACGAGATCGACGAGGACGAATCATGCCCTTACCGCCTGCTGCGGCCCGCAAACTCATGCACACGCGGGTCATCGACTGCCGCGGCTACGAACGCGAAGACGGCCTGTGGGACATCGAAGGCCATCTCACCGACACCAAACCCTATACCTGGAAGAAGCGCACCGGTCCCGACCTGCCCGCCGGCCAGCCCGTGCATGACATGTGGATTCGCATCAGCATCGACACCGACATGGTGATACGCGAAGCATTCGCGACCACGGATTCCGGTCCGTTCGCCCCCTGCGGCGACATCACGCCGAAGTTCGCCGCCCTGGTCGGACGCAAGATCACGCGCGGATGGACCAAGGAACTGCGAGCCATCCTCGGCGGCCCGAACGGCTGCACGCACCAATGGGAGCTGCTCGGGCGCGTCGCCACCGTCGCCTACCAGACCGTCAATCGCTTTCGGCCGCGCGGGCCCCGCAAGCCGGGGGACATTCCCTTCCACTTCAATACCTGCCACATGTATACGCCGCACAGCGAAGAAACGATGCGGCGCTGGCCCGATCTCTACAAGGGTCCCGCGCCGACCCCGTCGAGCTCGAGCCCCCAGGGCTGAGCGACCGCGATCGTTCAGCGGCGCTTGCGCCAGTCGCGGAGGATCTCTCGAGCCGAGTTCATGCCGGGCAACCCGGTCACGCCACCGCCCGGATGCGTTCCCGCTCCGCACATGTAAAGGCCTGGAATCGGGGTGCGATAAGCGCCGTAGCCCAGCACGGGCCGCGCCGCCCAGAGCTGATCGAGCGTAAGTGCGCCATGAAAGATGTCGCCTCCGATCAGCCCGAAGCGGCGCTCCAGATCGAGCGGCGAAAGTGCAGTCCGCGCAATGATCGACGCCTTGAAATTCGGGGCATGTCGGTTCACGGTGTCGATGATGCAATTCGCGGCGGCCTCCCGATCCTCGTCCCAGCTGCGCCCATCGGGCAGTTGCGGAGCGAAGTGCTGGCAGAAGAGACTGGCCACGTGCTGCCCGGCGGGCGCAAGCGTGTCGTCCAGCGTGCTGGGGATGAGCATTTCGACCACCGGCTCGCGCGACCACCCGTACTGTCGCGCATCGGCGTAGGCGCGCTCCATGTACGCAAGCGAGGGCGCCATGATGATCCCGGCCCCGTGATGCGGACCGGGCTCAAGCAAGCACTCGAAGCGCGGCAGCTCCGAGAGGGCAACGTTCATGCGGAACGTGGCCGAGGCGCAGCGGTAGCCACGCATGCGGCGCACGAACTCCGCGTCGAGGTCGCTCGCCGCGACAAGATCGAGAAACAGCCGGCGCGGACTGAGGTTGGATGCCACGATGCGGCCCGTGATCTCGCGTCCGTCGACCAGCGCAATACCGCGCGCCCGACCCTGGGATACCAGCACCCGCTGCACCGGCGCGTTCGTGTGAATCTCGACGCCGAGCCGCAGCGCCTCGCTGCGCATCGCCTGTGTGATGGCCCCCATGCCGCCGATCGCGTGCCCCCATGCGCCTCGTACACCGTTGACCTCGCCGAATACGTGGTGAAGCAGAACGTACGCCGTACCCGGGGCATAGGGACTCGCATAGTTCCCGACGATGGCATCGAAGCCGAAACACGCCTTGAGGGGCGTCGATTCGAACCAGTTATCGAGTAGATCACCCGCGCTCTTGGCAAACAGATCGAGAACGTTACGCCGTGCCGGCATGTCGAGACGCCGCATGCGGTTGCCGGTTCGGACGGCTGCGACCCAGTCGGGCAGCCCGCCCCCGAGGTTAGGCGGCGTCTCGACCGCAAGCTCTCGCAGGACATCCGCCACCTGCCCCAACATCGACTGGTAGGCCGGCAAGCGTTCGGCGTCGGCCGACGAGAACCGGGCGATCTCCGAGCGGTCCTGCGCGTCGTCCATTCCCATTCGAAAGCAGTCGCCGTTGCCGAGCGGCAGGAAGTTCGCCATCGGCCGGCGGACGATACGCAGTCCGTGCATGTGCAAACTCAGATCCCGGATCACCTTGGGGTGCAGCAGGCTTACCGTATACGCCGCGACGGAATTGCGGAATCCGGGGTGGAAGGTTTCGGTAACCGCCGCACCACCGACTTCCCCCTGACGCTCGAAAACGCCGACCTTCAGCCCGCCAGCGGCCAGATAGCATGCGCAAACGAGCCCGTTATGACCGCCGCCGACGATGATCGCGTCGAATTGCGCTTCAGGCCCCATGCTTGCTGATCCGCTGTTGCATTACGTTGCAGGAAATTAAAACTGACGCTGCGAGTCCCATCCCCATGCGCGCCTTGTCGATCTCGTGTCTGATCCTGTTGCTTGTTGGCTGCGCCTCGACGACCAGCGTGGTGTTGCTGGATCCCGCCACGGCGTACCCACCCACGACTTCCGTCGCGATACTTCTCAAACCACCGACCCAGCCTTACGTCGAGATCGCCAAGCTGGAATCAAAGGGCTTGCCGGACGAGCCGGAGACCGCGGTACTGGAAGACGCCCGGGAACGTGCCAAACAAATCGGCGCCCACGCAATCATCGTTCAGGAGACGACCAGCCACTACCAGCCCCCAGTCATCATCGACTACCCATGGCCGCCACAGTTGCCGTGGTACCACGATCGATGGTTCGGATATGGGTACTGGTTCCATCCGCCTCCGTTCGCCTACTATCCGGCCGATCACGTGCTGCCGGGCGGACAAGTCTATGGCGTTCGGTCGATCGCGATCAGATTCCTGGGAGAGAAGGAGGCCGGGAAGGGTCGACGCTGATTCGGTGCGCCGTTCGTGAGCACGCCGCGCGCGCTTCCAGTGCGTCGTTGATTCGACGCCAGTGTCCTGAGTCGGAAATTCGTTGCACATTGCTGAACGCTATCGCCACTGGGTCAGCGACAAAAGTGTCGAAATCGGCGCCAGACGCGAAGCGAACCATAGCCAGGTTGGACACCTGGCGAGGATTTTCGACAAAGTATGGCGGCGATTCTCGGCGCTTTTGGTCAGCGAATTTCCGACTCAGGGCACTAATGCGCGATCCCGCCTGAACAGGCCGCTGCCCCAGACACCTGCGCGGCAGCCTGTTCGCGAGTATAAAACCGGCCATCCAGCGAAAAGCCGGCGATGACCGTCCCAACGACGTGCGATGGGCGACCGTGACGGTCACGCGCAACGACCAGTGCGTCGGGTAGTCCGTCGAGCAAGTGAAATGCCGCCGGGCGACCATCCGTGAACATGGACGGATAGATCTCGCCGGTGCGCGTATCCATGAAGGCGGGGACGAAACCGAGATGGCGGTTGTCGCTGCTTGCACCACCCGATCCGCGATGGGCGGCCTGTTCGAGTTCCAGATAACGTCTGCTCAGCGTCAACATGCGCGACTCCTCGATGGCGTCGACATCGCCCGCCGACCCTTGCACTCCACCGTCAAACGTATTATCGACAGGGATCGCCGACGATGAAGGGCGGACGACATCGCTTTCCAGGCGCCAGTTCCGGTGATGGTGTTACCGAGCAGGGGACTGCGTACTACTCGTCCCATCGTAGACCCACCGGCGCCTGCCATCGTTCAAAGCGAATTGCGTACCCGCTCGGCCCACCCGGCGAGGATGCCCTCAATCGACATCGACGCCCGCCGCTCGCGCAAGCGCGACGAGCCGCGGCCTGGCCTCGATCATGTCGGTCAGGTTGCCGAAAGCATTCGTGTAGTGGCCACGAAAGCCCCTCGCCTCGATACGGCGGAACATCGAGCCGAAGTCGAAATCGCCGCGCCCCGGGATCAGATGCTCCTCGTGTCCGTTGCGCCAGCAATCGGCGAGCCGAACTTCCGCCACATGTTCGAAATCGAGTGCATCGATGAAGCTGTCGACCCCTTCCTCGACCAGATGCGCGTGGTTGGCGGTGAACGAAAGTCGAAAGCTCGGGGAATCGATCCGGTCGTAGTAGTAGCGCCACTCCTCGACCGTGTGTGCGAGGTAGTGAACCTCGGCATTCGCCGGCTCCTTGTTGAGGTTCTCCAGCAGCAGCATGGCACCCAGACGCTCGGCACGCTCGACCAATCGCTGGATGCGCACCAGCCCGGCTTCCATGCGCTGGCGCTTGTCGGACGTGAAGTGGTAGCCGGCGTGCAGGACGATCCAGCTTGCGCCAAGCTCGCGATAGACATCGAGGTAGGCTTCGAGATAGCGATCCACGGCGTCCGCCACGAGCGGGGCGTACTCGGCAACGTTGACCGCGGACGAAGTATGCAGGCCCAGGCGGATACCGTGCGCTTCGCATGCGTATCGTATCCCGGCACAGCGGGTTGCATCGAAGCGGTCGAATGCGTTCTCGCCGGTATCGAGCTGGATGTCGATGAAGCGGAGGCCATGACGAGCGGCAAGGTCGATGCCCTCTTCCAGGCGCACCTTGCGACCGAGATCGATGCCGATTCGATCGAGCAGGTTCATCGTGCACTCCTCCTCAGGCGCGTACATACTGCCATCGAGCGACGCCTGCCATGCTTTCCTATCGGTTGCGGCGCGTCAGTGAGTTCCGGCAGGCAGGCGGAAGCTTGAGCGCTCGGAATCGTGCAGTTGCTGGATGAGGCCGGTTTCCCAGGCAAGATACCCGCGCGCCGCTTCCTTGTTGCCTTCGTGCCGATCGTGGACGAAGAAGAGGAAGTCGATGCGCTCGGCATCGGCCGGTTCGTTGGGTGTGGCGACGAGCTCCAAGCCCGCTGCTGCGCATTGCTCCGGCGTCGCATCGACGATGCGAACATCCTTCGCGCCGGCGGCCTGAAGATCCATCGCTGCCAGCGCTGCGGTCCCGGCATCGTCGGCCATCAGCGCGATGGGTTGGCCACCGCTTGCATGGCTGCCGATCACGGGCCGTATACTCCAGCGTGCACCCTCGACGTGCGCCTTGCGAAACGCCCCGCTCGCACGCAGATCGATCAGCTTTCCGCTACGCATGAAGGCGGCAAGTTCGCCGGGTGCAACCTTGGGCAGCGTCGGCAGGCGAGGGGCCGGACCGACGTGCGCTTGCAGATCGGCCTTCACGCCTTCGATCAGCACATGGACTTCGTGCCCCATCTGAGCGAGCCAGCTCGCCATGACGGGCGCCCGCACCAGATCGCTGTCGAACACCACGATACGGGCATTGCGCACACCGACATATTGATCCGTCGACTGGATGAATTGCCCGCCGGGCGTATGCTGGGCGCCCGGCAGCGATCCGGCCGCAAACTCTTCGGGCGTTCGCACGTCGCACAGGAATACGTTGCGGCTCGAATCACCGATCCACTGCTTCACCTGAGCGGCGGCAACGTACTTCACGCCGTGCCGCTCTGCGAGTGCGCGGGCCTTCGCCTGCTGCGCGGACAAGTCGGCACCGGCACCGACCTGCGGATACTTGCGATTCGCGCCATGATCGAGCTTGAGATCGGCGAGATACCACCCCTGCGTGCCGTTCTCCAAGGCATACACGGGATTGTCGACGCCGAAGTTGCGCAGGGTCTGCGCGCCAAGAATGCTGCGCGTGCGCCCCGCACAGTTGACGATGATGGTCGTCTTCGGGCTCTTCACGATTTCGCCGACGCGATACGCGAGCTCGCCGTTGGGACAGCTGATGCCCGTCGGGATGCTCATCTTCGAATACTCGGCAAACGTGCGCCCGTCGAGAACGATGATGTCGTCGCCGCGCTTGATCATGGCATCGAGTTCCGTGACACTCACGCGAGGCGTGTCGTAGGCGTGCTCGACCAGTTCGCCGAAGGTCTTGCTCGGCAGATTCACGCCCTTGTAGACCGGAAACCCCGCAGCGCCCCAAGCCTGGGTGCCCCCGGCGAACAGATGCACGTTCGTGTAGCCCATCGCCTGCATGCGCTCGATGGCACGCTTCGCGAGCGTATCGGTACCGTCGTCATGCACGACGGTCCGCGTACCGGTACGCGGCACGAGTCGGCCGATGTCGAGCTCGAGCTGGCTGTAGGGCACGGGTGCGGCAAAGAACAGATGCCCTTCGCCGAACTGGCCGGCTTCGCGAACGTCGATGAGCGCCATCTCCGCGCCGTCGTGCAGCCATTGCTGCAGGGTATTCGCATCGATGCTCTGGTTCATGGCGTGTCTCGTCCTCCGGTTGTGTGATTGTCGGGCCGATTATAGGCGCGGATCCGGCGATTTCCCTCCGGGAAGGACATCGCTAAACTAGTCATCAAAATTCGGTGCCTGGCACGTGCCTGGCACCGAATTTCTGGCACCGAATTTCCAATTCCACCCAAGCCCCCTCTGAGGACATCCATGGCCTACGAATGCCTGCTCTACGAAGTGAAGGACCGCATCGCGACGCTGACGCTGAATCGCCCCGAGCGGCTCAATGCCCTGGGCGGCACGCTGCGCGAGGATCTGTACGATGCCATCCAGCGCGTCACGAAGGACGACGAAGTTCGCGTCGTGGTCCTCACCGGCGCCGGCCGCGGCTTTTGCTCCGGCGGCGACGTGAAGAACATGAACGAGCGCAACAACAACGCGACCGGATCGTACTATTCGATCAAGGAGAAGATCGAACCGTCGCGCGATGCAAGCGTCCTGGCCATACGCGACTGCCCCAAGCCCGTCATCGCTGCGGTCAACGGTGCTGCAGCCGGCGCCGGCTTCAACATGGCACTGTGCTGCGATATGCGGATCGCGTCCACCGCCGCGAAGTTTTCACAGGCGTTCGTCAAGCGCGGACTTCACCCTGACTGGGGCGGCACCTGGTTTCTGCCGCGCGTCGTCGGCACAGCCAAGGCCTGCGAACTCATCTTCACCGGCGACACGATCGATGCCCAGGAAGCCTACCGGCTCGGGATCGTCAACGCGGTGGTTGCGCCTGAAGAACTGATGGCTAAGACCTACGAACTGGCGACCAAGATTGCCAACGGCCCGCCCATCGCGATTCGCCTGGCCAAGCGGGCGATCTACCACAATCAGGACTGCGATCTGCGCAAGGGGCTCGAATACGAAACCTATGCGCAGAACACCTGCCGCGACACCGAGGATTCAAAGGAGGGCGTGCGCGCCTTCGTCGAGAAACGCGCGCCTAGCTTCCAGGGGCGCTGATCCTTCGGTCGGAAAACGACGGGCCGCCGAAACCTGTTGCTGCCCGTCGCTCCACCTTTCGCCGTCCCCGGGGTTCGCGACCCCGTTTGCGAATCGTCTTACCAGTCGCTGCCGATCGCCCCGCCGATGATCGCGCCGGCAACCGTCGCCGCACCCTGGTGCTCGCCGTAGCCGATCTGGCTGCCGATGATCGACCCCACGATCGCACCGCCGATCGCCCCTACGACCGCACCGCCATGCACCGACGGCCGCGATTCGTAGTAGCGCGGATACGCCGTGCGATAGACCGGAGCAGGTTGCACGTAGACCGGCCGCTGGACCACGATCCGTCGTGGCGGCACCGGATGAACGTAGACCGGCCGCTCCACGACGATGTCCCGACGCGGTGCCCGCGCGTCGTGGCGCCGATCGTAAGCGCGCTCGTAGCGCTGCTGCGCCCAGGCATCGCGCCCGTTATAGCGGTCACCACGATCCGCGTGTGCCGCCGGGACGACGGCCGCCAAGCCGAGGCTCAATGCAGTGAGGGTCCTGATCGCGTTCATGGCTGACTCCTTTTGAGTTGACGCATGTCATTTAACGCGATCGATCGCCCGGGGACCACCTGACAATTGCAACAATCCGTGACGAACGTTACAACTCGCCGCCGCCACGAACGCCCAGCACGGCCTCGCGCGACCACTGCGGCGCAAGCATTTCGATGAAATCGGTCACGTAGCGGCGAGGGTATGCACCGCGCCGCAAGCTGATCGTCATTCGACTCGGCGGAAAAAGCGCGGTGACGTCGATGCCGACGAGCCGGCCACGATCGGCGGCTTCCACGGCAATCGTCGGAATGACGGCCACGCCCAGCCCTTCTTCGACGTACGCCTTGATGACGTCCGAGTCGTTCGCGCTCATGACGGAGCGCACGCGTATGCCATGATCCCGGAACGCCTGTGCAATGATGCGCCCGTTGCGAGACTTCGGGTTGTAGCCAAGGAACGGGTGACGCGCGAGATCGTCCAGCGTTACACGCTTGCGACTGGCGAGCGGGTGAGCGCTGGGAACGATCAGACTGCGGGCGAGCACATCGCCCTCCAGGAAGAGCAGCGAAGAGCGCTCGGTCGGCGCATCCGTGCTGATCCCGAGTTCGGCATCGCCGCTCTCGACGAGTCCGGCAATGCCGTTAGCATCGACCTGAAGAAGCTGGAAGTCCACCTTCGGATGAACGCCGGCAAAGCCCTTGATCGCGGATCGCAGGGTGTAACGTGCGTGCAGGTGCGTCGTTGCCACACGCAACTTGCCGCTGTGCTCGTCGCGTGCGTCGTCCGCAACCGCCTGGATGCTTTCCACGTCGTTGACGACCCGCATCGCCAGATCGAGGATTGCCTGCCCGACCTCCGTGAAACCAAGCACACGATTCTGACGCCGCACCAGGATACGCACCCCGAGCGCCCGTTCGAGCCCTTGAATCTGACGACTGACATTGGGCTGCGACGCATCGAGGGCCGCCGCGGCATTCGAGACGCTCAACGACTGCCGCGCCACCTCGCGCAGACAGCGCAATTGCTGCAGGGTAATCACGCTCGTCCGAGCTTCATCGCGGCAGCACCAGGATGGCCCGAAGATCGTTGACGTTCGTCAGCGTAGGCCCCGTCGTCACCAACCCGTCGACGGCTGCGAAGAAGCCGTAGCCATCGTTGTTGCCGAGCATCTCCTTGGGCTGCAGCCCGAGCGACGCCGCGCGTGCAAGCGCCCCGGGATCGAGCATGCAGCCGGCATTCGATTCGGTGCCGTCCACGCCGTCGGTATCGGCAGCGAGCGCCCAAACGTTCGGCATGCCGTCTAATGCGACTGCGAGCGCCAGCAAAAACTCGGCGTTGCGCCCGCCTCGTCCCTTGCCGCGCACGGTGACTGTCGTCTCGCCACCGGACAGCAATACACAGGGAACGGGGCCCGGCTGCCCGTGGCGCACAACCTGACGGGTGATGCCCGCCATGACCGTGGCGACTTCGCGCGCTTCGCCTTCGATGCTATCGCCGAGAATGATCGGGGTCACGCCGGCCGCCTGCGCCACCTCTGCGGCCGCCATCAGGGCATCCTGCGGGCGAGCGATGAGAATCGTTTCTGCGTACGCGAGCCTCGGATCGCCGGGCTTGGGGGTCTCGTCTTCACCGCGGGCGAGTCGCGAGGCGACGCTCGGCGGCAATTCGATTCCGTATTTGGCCAACACCGCCTGCGCATCGGCGTAGGTCGTCGGATCCGGCACGGTGGGCCCCGATGCGATCACGGCCGGATCGTCCCCAGGCACATCCGAAATGAGCAGGGAGACGATGCGCGCAGGATGCGCCGCAGTGGCAAGCCGCCCGCCCTTGATCGCCGACAGATGCTTGCGCACGCAGTTCATCTCGGCGATGTTGGCGCCCGACCGGAGCAGCGCCCTATTCACCCTTTGCTTGTCTTCCAGCGAAATGCCCTGCGCAGGCAGGGGTAGCAGAGCCGACCCGCCGCCGGAGATCAGACAGATCACGAGATCGTCGGCGGTGAGTGCCTGCACCATTGCCAGCATGCGTTCGGCGGCCGCCCGGCCGGCCTCGTCGGGCACGGGATGCGAAGCCTCCACGATTTCGATGCGCTTGCACGCCACCGCATGCCCATAACGCGTGACGACGAGGCCACTCAACTCGCCGGACCAGTGTGCCTCCAGCGTCGCCGCCATGGCTGCGGACGCCTTGCCGGCGCCGATCACGATCGTGCGGCCGCGCCCGGGCCGGGGCAGATGCGGGGGCAGGCAATTGTCCGGCAGGGCGGATCGGATGGCAGCATAGAACATGCCGTTCAGCAGCGCTTTCGGGTCCGGTGGTGAGAAGGGGAAAGGGGAAACGGGACACGGGAACCGTCTCTCTCCCAATGATGTGGGAGCTGGCGCGATGGCGGCCCCTTGGGTACCCATGTTGCTCCGAAGTTCTACTTTTCCCGTGTCCCCTTTCCCTCTTCCCGCCGTTGCGTCACGCGGCCGTTCCCCTTTCCCCCTTCCACTCCCGAGCGCCATCTCAACCCGCCTGTACGTCCAAGTACGGCCGAACCCAGCCCAAGCCCTCGAGCGTGCTTCCCAACGGCTTGTACTCGCACCCGATCCACCCCGAGTAGCCCTGAGCGTCGATGAAGTCGAACAGAAACGGATAGTGGATCTCGCCGGTGCCGGGCTCGTGGCGACCCGGGGTATCGGCGAGCTGCATGTGCGGAATGCGCGCTAGGTGCTTCCGGATCGTGGGGGCAAGATCGCCTTCCATGATCTGCATGTGATAGATGTCGTACTGCACGAAGAGATTGGTGCAGCCCGCCGCATCGATGATCGTGAGCGATTGCTTCGTGGTGTTCAGAAAGAAGCCGGGAATGTCGCGCGTGTTGATCGCCTCGATCAGCAGCTTGACGCCCGCTGCCTCGAACTTCGGCGCGGCGAACCTGAGGTTTTCGATGAATGTCTGTTCGGCACGCTCGCGCGTCAATCCGGCCGGCACGACACCGGCGAGACAATTGACCTGCGGACAACCCAGCGTTCGGGCATACTCGATCGCGGTCTCGACACCGGCCTGGAACTCGCCGACACGATCCGGCAGGCAGGCGATGCCGCGCTCGCCCTTGTCCCAGTCGCCGGCCGGCATGTTGTGGAGGATCTGCTGCAGGCCATGCTGCTCGAGCTTTTCGGCCAGCTGCGCTTTGGGATACGCATACGGGAAGAGGTATTCGATCCCGCGAAAGCCGGCTCGACCGGCTGCCTCGAAACGATCGAGGAAGGGGACTTCATTGAACAGCATCGTGAGATTGGCGCAGAACTTCGGCATGGGGATTCTCCTCTACGCAGCAAGCGTAGCATGGGCGTGCGTCGACGTCGCGAGCCCTCGTGCCCTCGTGCCCACGCCTGAGTTCGCGTGGACTCCCTGACTGCACCCAAGTCGCGGTCGCCGGACATCGGCCTTGCCGCACCCCACACGTGCGGATGGACGCTGCGCCCGCATCCGGCCATCGTCGCCAGGTCGCTGCGCTGGGCCGCCGCCCTACTGGTGCTCTTCCTTATCGTTTACGGCGGCCTGAACTGGCTCACCGCTCGACGCACCGATCATCTCAGCCTCTGGTTCGAGTGGGAGTTGACCATCCCCTTCGTGCCTGGAATGGTCTGGGCATATCTCTCGTTATTCGTCAGCTTCTTCCTGCCGATGTTCGCCCTGAATGTCCGTGGCATCGAAGCGCTTTGCCGACGGTTGGCGCTCGCAACGGCGATCTCCGGGGCGTGCTTCGTCCTCTTCCCGCAAGAACTGGGCTTTCACCGTCACGACCCGGTCGCCGGCTACGAGCAGGCATTCGCCCTGATTCACGGACTCGACCTGCCGCACAACCTCGCGCCTTCGCTGCACGTCTCTTGGAGCCTCATCCTCCTGCTGACGCTCGCACGAGTCTCGACGGGTTGGCTGCGTAGCGCCTTCGTGCTTTGGCTCGCACTGCTGATTGCCTCCGTATTGCTCGTGCATCAGCATCACGTGCTCGACGTTGCCGGCGGGATACTTGTAGCATTGGCGGCACGCATTGCCATCAGGCCGGATGGGCATGGGTTCAGCCATACCGGGTCACGCTGATTCCGTCGTCGCTTTGCGGAATCGATGCCAGCAGGCACCTATTGCCAAGGAGAGGTCCATGATCCAGCTTCGACTCGCCGCCGCGGCGCTATTTTTTTCGTCCACGCTCGCCCAGGGCGCCGCCCCCGAGCCATTGCCCGAAGACAAGCAGGATCACGAACAGCTGCGAACGCTCCTTACCACGTTCACGCAGGCATTCAACAGCCGCAATCTCGATCCGCTGCTGCCGCACCTGCATCCGAACTTCACGGTCACGATGGTGAACCAGGACGTGGTCACGCAGCCGGCCGAACTGAAGAGCTATCTCGACAAGCAGTTCAGCGGCCCGAACCCGCTCATCAAGGACGTGAAGATCAAACCCGAAGCCGACATACTCACGGTGTTCGTCAACGGCAAGATCGGCATCAACCGCGGCAGTTCCGTCGACACGTACACGCTGCCCGACGGACGAGTGGTGACCCTCAACACGCGCTGGACCGGCACGGCGATCAAGGACGGCGAAACGTGGAAGGTCCTCAATGCACATATCGGCCTGAACGCCATCGACAACCCCATCCTCGATGCGATGGAGAAGCTGAAGTGGATGTGGGCAGGCGGTGCGCTGGTGCTCGGTATCGTCCTGGGCTTTCTGGCCGGAAGAGTCACCGGCAGGAAGTAGCGGTCCGTCGCCGGCGGATCACGTCGCCCCGCGCGCCGGTGCTCCCCGGTGCAGACTCAATAGCCGCGCAACCGCTGCTCGAGCGGCTCGCTCAGCGCTGCGGGGGGCGGCTCGTCCGTCGGGGTGGGCCCACGCCAGAGCTTGAGATACGTGCCCAGGAACGACGGCCGCGGCTGGGAGAAATCCACGTACTTCGGCAAATGGATCCAAGGCACTTCGGGATGCCGATGGTGAGCAAGGTGATGGTGGTAGTTGAGGAAGATCCACTGCACGATGCGGTTCACGCGCAGGTTGGAAGCCCCTTCGACGATGTCGCGCCGGGTCCATGCGTGATCGGTGTATTGCAGCGAACACCAGTTGAGGGCAAAGGCGACGTAGCAAAGTCCCCAGCCCAGCAGGGTGAGATCAAGCGCGATGACGAGCAGCGCCTGAAACATCACGGTGAACACGATCTCTGCGCGCATGCGCCGGCCCGGTACGCGCGCGAGATCAACCACCATCGGCTCGAAGCCGTACCAGCGGCAGATCCCGTGCATGAACACGTGACTGCGAAAAAACGGACCGAGCAGCAGGTAGAGTGCGCAGCCCAGCGGGGCGGATAGCCAGAAGAATCCCGTCAGCAGGCAATACAGCCGAAAGAGCGTCTTGTAGCGCGGCACCCCGGCCTGATAGTGATCGAAGAGCTCCCAGTCCGTGCGATTGCGTCGGTGATGACCGAAATGCACCACGCGCTGGAACATGAGCCCCGTGGGGAAGAAAGCTGCGCACAGGATGCCGAAAGCTTCGTTCGCCGTCGCGTTTGCATGCAAGTGCCGATGCACCGCTTCGTGCAGCAGCGAGAAGAGCGTGTTCGCCACGAACGAGAATGCGATGGCGCCCAGTCCCCGTTCGACCCAACTCGTCGATTGCGAGACGAACCACAGCAGTGCGCATGCCGTCGCACTCGTGACGAGGACGAGCGCGATGTTCAACGTACCGGGGATGGATAGCCGCTCGTTGCTCATGCCCGCAGCCGCGGTCGGTCCGCGCGTATGGTTCGGTCTTTTAGCCAGTGGGTGAAGGGGCGCAGGAACGACGCCGCAGGCACTTCTGCGCCCGCCTCGATCCGACACCCCGGGCCGATGCCCGCGTAAGCACCGATGAGCACTTCGTCTTCGATGCGGATGCGCGCGACGGTCACCCGCAATTCGCCGTCGGCGCTCTTGAAGGCGAGATGCGGTGCCAGCACGGCACGCGTTCCGATCACGACGGCCTCGCCGATCTCGACCAGCGTGCGATCGGTGACGATCGAGCCCGCCGCCCAGTAAACCTTCGTGCTCACCCGTGCCCCCCATAGCGCAAGCCAAAGCGCGTAGAGTCCGGGCACCAGCCGCAGCGCTTCCTCGAGCGCCGGCAGTCGATTGAACACGACCTGCATCTGCGTCGAGAACCACCAGGCCTTGTAGGCCCGCGCGGATTGATCGAGATCCGATCCTTCGCACCCGCCGGCAGCACTCAGGACGGCACGCACCGCGAGCGGCGGCAGCAGATAAACCCACGCGAGCGCGAAGACAGCGCGATGCGCCCAGGCGTCGAAAGCGAAGGTGAGGTATCCGCCCACGCCGAGGTACGCCAGCGGCAACAGGTTCAGCACGAGCGTATACGTCGTCGGTCGCGCACCGGCGGCTCGCACGGCCGCACGTGCATCAGGCGGCGCGCGCGGATCGGTCATAGCCAGGGAGCACGTCTGTCAGGTGGACGAAAACCGGCTCGCGATCGTAGAGCTCGAATGCGAGCGGAGTGAGCTTGCGATTGAACAGGCTGCGCTGAAACTCCACGTTCTCCCCGAGCGTGGTCAACCCATGGACCAGCCTGGATTCATGCTCCGCGAGGCTGGGGTACTCGCACACCAACTGACGTACGACCCGCGCCCCCGTGCCGTTGGCCTTCGGCGCCGTCATGTCGCGCATGAAGGCCATGAAGATTCTTGCATTGATCCGGCGCCATCCCGAAGGGTATGTATGCAGGCACGCCTGCACCAGATGCACGTCGACATGGATGTGCCGTGCTTCGTCCTTCGCATGTTCGCGGTGCACCTCGACGAAATGCGGATCGAGACCGCCGAGCGGGGTATCGCCGGCTCGGCGCATCGCGGTCGCGAGCCCGATCGAAGACTCCTCCATTGCCACGATGATCCACAGCGCGAAAGGCAGGAATCGCGCACCCGCATTCATCGCGGCAATCATCGCACGCTCGTAGGGCTTGAGCTGCATGAACCAGTAGTCGCTTGCAGCATACGACTCGGGTTCGCAGCGTCGATTCAGCGCCGCGAATGCATCGTAGTGCGCCGCCTCCTCCTCGCGCATCGCCTCGAGTTCTCGCACGAGCGACGCCGAACCGAATCGGCGCGCACGTCGACGCAAGGCACGCAGCACCGGATCGACGAACTCGCGCTCGAGCATCATGATGTATTCGTTCACCCGCAGACCGAACAGCTGGTTGTAGCGGATGCGCTGCTCGCGATCGAGCAATGCGTAGCCCGGCGTGTAGTAGAGCTGGGTCTGATCCTCGGGCAGAAAGGGCCGCGAGCGATCGACGAGTGCCGCGTCGACGGCGCGCGTACATCGCGCGGGATCGGAGCGAATGGCGGCGATGCGTTCGAGGTCGAGCACGGTCATGGCGCTCGACCTAAGTGGCCGATCCCTCGTGCATCCGGGTGTCGCTCAATGCACGCCAAAGCGCATCCCCTGCTTCTTGAACACTTCCTTGCGAAAGATCGGGTTGAAGTTGAGGTAGGTCGCGAAGCGTACCGGACTGCGCATATTGGTCTTGAAATCGAGCGCCCGGCGCACGAGCGAACCGAGGCTGTTGAAACGGCTGCGCGCTTCCCAGCAGGCCTGCGTCAACTCCTCCGGCGTGCACGACTTCGGCACGAAGGCCGCATGATTGAAGCGGTAGTCCGGATGCAGCCACCACTTCCCTTCGTAGAGCAGACGGCCTTCGGCTTCGAGCGTTCGATACAGCGGCGTTTCCGGGTAAGGCATGAGTATGTTGAATGCGGCGAACGTGAACTTGTTCGCGAGTGCGAAATCGAGCGTATCCCGGATGGACGCCGGCGTATCGTAATCGTAGCCCAGCAGGAACGCCGCCCAGGTCTGCAACCCGTACTCGCGCAGGATCGAGAGCTGACGGCCGTACTTCTCCCATCGCGGCAAGTTGGAGGCCTTGCGCATCTGCTTCAGATTGCGCGGATCGATCGATTCGAAACCCACCACGTGCCCGAGGCAGCCCGATTCGAGCATCGCATCCATGAGGGCTGGGTCAGCCGTCATGTCGATCGTCGACTGGCTCACCCAGCGAATCTTCAAGTGCTTCAGCTCCCGATACAGCTTGAGCGACAACTCCGGATACGAGTTGATGTTGTCGTCGACGAAAAAGACGAGGCGCCGCGGCTGTGACTCGATCTCGGCGACGACTTCCTTCACATCTCGATAATATTGCTGCCGGTCGAAGTAGCGCGTCACCGCGCAGAAGCCGCAGGCGAAGCGACAGCCGCGACTGAACTGCACCAGCGAAATCGGCAGATAGCCCTTGCCCCGGTAGATGTCGCGACGCGTGAGGGTACCGGGTTGAGGTCTGCCGGTCGGCGCGCGGTAGACCGGCTTCAGCTGCCTGCGGCCGGCATCGTCGATGACTTGCGCCCATTGCGTTTCAGCGTCGCCGAGATACAAACTGTCGGCATGTTCGGCGGCTTCCTTCGGCAGAAAGGTCGGATGGATGCCGCCGAGGATGACCGGCACGCCACGCGCACGAAACTCGTCCGCGATCTCGTAGGACCTGCGCGCGGTGTAGGTCTCCACCGTAATCGCCACCAGATCGGTCGGCTCGTCGTAGGGAATCGCCTCCATGCGATCGTCGTACATCACGACCTCGGCATGGGGGGGCGTCAACGCGGCGAGCACCCCGAGGTTGAGCGGCTCCATCCGCCCTTCGTCGATGTACGCACGATCCTCCATGCGGCCGATGTTCGGCTTGACGAGGGTGACCTTCATGCGGGCATCGCCTCGACCGAAAGGGGCTCGTCGTTGCCGAGGCGCGCCCCCTGCTTGCGATGGATCTCCCGCTGCGAGACCAGATTCGACGCCAGATAGAGCGCGGCGCGCGCCGGATGCAGATAGAGCGAAGGATGCGCACAGAAACGTCTGGCGATGTTGCTGGCGCGATAAAAAGTGCTTCGCGCGCGCCAGCAGCCTTGCGTGAGCTGATCCGGGGTCATGCCTCGCGGCACGAACGCCGCATCCCCGTAGCGGAACTCGGGATCGAGCCACCAGGCATCGTGCAGCAAGCGATTCTCCTCGCGCAGGCGGTGCATCAGCGCGGTGGCCGGCGTGGGTGTGAGCGGATTGAAGTTGGCAATGCAGAATCCGGCTTCGAGTGCGAAGTCCACCGTGCGATCGAACGTGTCGGGCGTATCGTCATCGTAGCCGAACACGAACGACCCGTAGATCATGATGCCGCGCTCGTGCATGCGTGCAATGCCTTCGGTGTAATCGCCTCGGCGCAGGTTCCACTTCTTGCCGATGCGGGCGAGATTGCGCTCTGACAGCGATTCGAAGCCGATCACCGCCAGCATGCATCCGCTTGCCGCCATGCGGTCGAGCAGCACGGGATCGCGTGCGACGTCGATGGTGGTCTGACATACCCAGCGCAATCGCAGCGGCCGGATCGCATCGAGCAGCCGCAGCAGCGTGGGCCGGTCGCTGAAGAGATTGTCGTCGACGAAGAACACCGGCCGTCGGCGTGGAAGCGCTTCGAGTTCCGCGACGACGTCATCCACCGGGCGCTGCACGATGCGCTTGCCGTAGAACGCATGGATCGAGCAGAAGTCGCAGGCGAGACGACAGCCGCGTCCGAAGTTCACCAGCGACACCGGTGCGTAGCGCCTGTTCGCGAAGACGCGTCGGTCCGGCAGCACGCCGCCCAGCCCGATCGATGCATCGCCACGGTAGACCGGCGCAAGGCGACGATGTGCCGCATCGGAGAGGATCGTCGGCCAAACCCCTTCCGCATCGCCGATGACCACCGAATCGCAGTAGCGCGCAACCTCGTCGGGCAGCAACGTCGGATGATAGCCGCCCATCACCACCGGAATGCCGCGCCGCCGGTAGTGCGCAGCGATCTGATACGCGCGACGCGCCGTGTACGTTTCGACCGTCATCGCGACGAGATCGACTGGGCGCGAGCCGCTCGTCATGCAATTGCGTTTCGATGTTCGCAGGCGTACGCGCGGCCAGGATCGAGAACACGATGGGCTCCATCGCATCGCGCGCCCGAAAGTCGCCGAGGTTCGGTCGGATGAACGCGATACGCATCAGTCGCCTCGCCTCCTGAGGTAACGCCGGATCATGTAGCGGATCGCGGAAGGTTCGATGAGACTTTGCGGAATCCGTGCGGCGAGCTGCGCGTGCAGGCTGCTCGTTTCGCTCCAATGGAGCCCGGGCCTTGCATGATGCGCCGTGTGATAGCCGTTGTTGAAGAGCAGCCAGTTCGTGCATCGGCCCGTGAAATTGCGCGAATGCGCAAACTCGGCATCGGGATCGCAGTCTTCGTGCTGGACATAGTTCACCCCCACGAGCCATGCGAGCGAAACGCCCCACGGGAGAACGGCGTAAAGACAGGCCGAGCGCCAGTCGTGCCACAGGAGCAGCACGATCACGAGAGGCAGTAGCCCCTTCTCCCAGGGGACGGACGAAGCGAACGGCTCGGGCAGCAGCGCGCGGCCCCGCGCTGGCAACCGATTGCGCTCTCGCATCATCGATCTCGATGCGCGAACGATAAACCGCAACAGCCGCATTGCGGGATGGCCTTGGCCGCCGAGTGCGGTCGCAATCCAGTCGTTCGCGCCGCCGCGCTGCGCATGGTGGTTCAGAACGTGCGCGACGTAGACGTCGCTCACGCAGTGGCCGCGAGCAATGCTTGCGATCAGGTTGAACGCGACGTTCGCGCGATGACCGACGAACAGTGGACGGTGACAGTGATTGTGGACGACAACATGGGTCGCACAACACGCAACGATGGAAACGAGGATCCATGAGACTGCCCAAACATCGCCGGGCCCGATCCATTGAGGAAGCAGCAGTAGGGCAAGGGCCGCGAGCACCGTCGCAACCGATCGTCGGTCACAGGGGCGGTGCAACGCCCACGGAGGCTGCCGCCATCCACGCACCACCCGCGACAGGCTTCTATCCGGCAAACAGTTCCTCCTTCAGCGAGACATCGAGCGGGCGTTCGCCGAGCCACACCTTGAACAAAGCATCGGCCACTGCCTTGCCACCGAGCGCGGGGCCCTGCGGGCGATCGTTGAGCACCAAGCGAACGCCGATGCCCGGAAGATAGTCGAGCGCGCCCCGAACGCCGCGTTCCAGGCCGCCGACTTCGCGCACGATCGCACGCACATGCTCCAGATCGCGCTGTACGGCCTTGAGTTCGGCGCGTGTCGAATTGTCTGCCAGTCCCTGGTCGAGGCCCCACAGAAACTCGAAGGCCGTGATCTGACGCAGGGCATCGATGATCAGGCGCCGCGGCGCATCGCTCGCGAGCACCTCCTGCGCATCCCGCAACTCCGGGAGCGTATACAGCGCGCAATCGTAATACGGTACGAAGAAGAACCGGAAGCGGCCGCTCCCCCGTCGCATCAATCGCGGCCCGCCCGGAGTCAGTCGAACGGATTCGGGAAAGCGCGGGGGGGCCTGGATGCCTGCGCCAAGCATCGATGCAGGCACGAAGGCGAGCAGCCCCGCTGCGATGCAGGCCCGTCGAGATGAGCTGGCCACCTGTTTCGCCCTCAAACCGGCTCCGAGATCAGAGAAAGTGTCGCGGCACCGAATCCGGCATCGGCGGACGGTGCGGAGACGAAGTATACAAATTGGCAGCACGCTCACACGGATTAATCTATCCTGATCGTCGCAGCTTTCATGATCCTCCAACCCGAGGGATTTTGCCGTTCCCCAACCGTCCGTTGGCACGTGGCTTGCTCCAGGTCGGTACAATATCGGTCGCCCGTCGCCCGACTACGGGTCAACCTTATGGCAACTCGGCAAACTATCGATCGGCTTCGCGTACTCCTGATCGATCGTGATCCGGCACGTGCCGCCATGGTCGAACGGGCCCTCGCGGGCGATGGCCATCAGGTCGTCGGCCATGCCGATACGACGCTACGGCTCTACGACCACGTCGAGCGACTGCAGCCCGACGTGATCATCATCGACACGGAATCGCCCGACCGCGATACGCTGGAGCACATCTGTCTGTTGAGCGAACGCACCCCGCGCCCGGTTGTCATGTTCACCGATGAAGACGACCGGCGCATCATCCGCGAAGCCGTGCGCTCGGGGGTGACCGCGTACATCGTCGACGGGCTTGCGCCCGATCGCGTCGCTCCGATCGTGCAAGTGGCGGTTGCCCGTTTCGACGACTATCAATCGGTCAAGAACGAGCGGGATGTGGCAAACCAGAAACTTGCGGAACGCAAAGTCGTCGACCGCGCCAAGGGGATCCTGATGACCAAGCGCGGCATGAGCGAGGAAGCGGCCTACCATGCCCTTCGAAAGATGGCCATGGAGAAGAAGCTGCGCATGAGTGAAGTGGCCGAGCGCGTGATCAGCATGGCGGATCTACTCGGATGAGGGGGTGCGCCAAGCTCGAAGTCGCGCACCAACCGGGGCCGTGCTGCACTTCAGCGGTGCAATTGCCTGCATCGATGAGTCCGGAACCCGAACACCGCTGAGGTTCGCAGCCACGGCGACTGGCCCGCTGAGTCGCTTGAAGCATCGATGGCACGGCCCTTGCTCGACGATTTCGTAACCCGACATCGCTCCTTGCGACGAATCGGTCGAATCCTCTCGAGTTTGGACAACGGCGTCCGGCAGGGAAGAGCGATGGCTCCTCCTAGCCCGCGCCGTTCCCGCGTTGGCATGGATGAACGAGGCGTTCCAATGACGTCCAGCACGGCTGAGACCCGCAGACCTTCGTCACGGCCGCATGCGTCATGACGGCGTCAACCCTCATGAGCAAGGTGCCCCAGGGCGTGCGCAGTGCAGCGTGGATCGCAGGGTCGGATGCTCCGGAGAAAGCCGAAGTCCAGGTGGGCTTCATGCCGCTCACGGATTGTGCCTCCGTCATCATCGCATCCCGCCTGGGCTTCGATCGCAAGTACGGACTCTCCATCGTCCCGCGTCGGCAGATGTCCTGGGCGATGGTTCGCGACAAACTGCTCGACGGAGAAATCGAGAGCGCGCATGTGCTCTACGGCCTGATTTACGGCGTGCACCTCGGGATCGGTGGCCGCCAGGAGCGTATGGCGGTGCTGGCCACCCTCAACCAGAACGGTCAGGCGATAACGCTAGCGACCGGCTTGCAGCGACGGGGCACCGGCTCCGGCGAAACACTCAGATCCCTGTTGCATGACGAAGGGCGCCCACTCACCTTCGCACAGACGTTTCCGACCGGCACCCACGCCATGTGGCTCCACTACTGGTTGGCTGCACATGGCATCAACCCATTGGAAGACGTACGCTCCATCACCGTGCCGCCTCCGCAGATGGTCGAAGCGATGCGCGCGGGCCAGATCGACGGCTTCTGCGTGGGCGAGCCGTGGAACCAGCAAGCCATCGTCGACGGCATCGGCTTCACGGCGGTGACGACCCAATCGATCTGGCCGGACCATCCCGAGAAAGTCCTCGGCACGACGGCCGCCTTCGTCGCACGCTACCCGAACACCGCGCGTGCCATGACGGCGGCCATCGTCGATGCGGGGCGCTGGATCGACGCCTCGCCCGACAACCGGGAGATCGCCGCTCAGGTGATCTCGGCGCCCGAGTTCGTGAACACCGACAAGTCGGTGATTCTCGCCCGCATGCAGGGGCACTACAACGACGGGCTCGGCCGCACATGGAACGATGTTAACGCGATGAAGTTCTACGCCGACGGTGCCGTGCCGTTTCCCTACCACTCCGATGGCATGTGGTTCATGACACAGCAGTACCGTTGGGGACTACTCAAGCGCGAGCCCGACTACTTGAGCGTCGCCGCCGAAGTGAATCGCGTCGATGTCTATCGCGACAGTGCCGCAGCCGCACGCGCGCCGATCCCATCGTCGACGATGCGCTCTTCCCGCTTGATGGATGGCATCGTCTGGGACGGCACGGATCCCGCACGCTATGCATCGTGCTTCACAGTGCACGCGTAGTCAGTCGCTCGTACCGCAAAAGCGCCGGCGACATCCACCGATGTCATCTCTTTGCAGAGAAGCAGACCCACCAAACGCGCCAAGGGAGTGTGCATGACACCGCAACAGATCGTGTTGGTCCAGGAATCGTGGAAACAAGTGGTGCCCATTAAGGACAAGGCGGCCGAGCTGTTTTACGGCAAGCTGTTCGAGAGGGATCCGAACGTGAAGTCGCTTTTCAAGGGCGGCATGGTCGAGCAGGGCAATAAGCTCATGACGATGATCAACGCCGCGGTCGCCGGGCTATCGCGCGTCGAGGCCATCGTTCCCGTCGTGCAGGAACTCGGCAAACGCCATGCCGGCTACGGCGTGAAGGATGCCGACTACGATACCGTGGGGGGCGCGCTGCTCTGGACGCTGGAGGCCGGGCTCGGGCCGGCGTTCACACCCGAGTTGAAGGACGCTTGGGGGACGATGTATGGGGTGCTGGCGTCGACGATGAAGGAAGCGGCAGCGAAGGCGTAGGTCGCCGCCCCGCCGCAGGGAAATCGGGATCTGTACCCTTGGCTTCGGTCCCGAATTCCCCTACGCCCAAAACCGATGCGGCCGGGACCGCGGAACGCGACGCGCAACCGCCCCGGACACCCTGCGCGCTTTTCCAGTAATCTATCCTGTCCTTGCCTGCGGACCGCACACATTCGGAGGAGATCAGCATGGATTCCAACCCGCCCGCCCAGTTCGAAATCGACATCGAGGAGGTGGAGTACCTTCGACATGGATCGAGCCCCCTCCTCGCGACGGTCTACAAACCTCGGGGACCGGGACCTTTTCCCCTCGTTCTGGATCTGCACGGGGGCGCCTGGTGTAATGGATCCCGACAGGATGACGCCTGCCTCGACGAGCCTCTCGCACGCAGCGGTGTCGTCGTCGTCGGACTCGATTTCCGGCAGCCGCCCGATGCGTCCTATCCCGGCTCGATGGTCGACATCAACTACGCGATTCGATGGTTCAAGATAAACGCGGCGCGATTCAACGCGCGGGCCGACCGGATCGGTGTCATGGGCATATCGAGCGGCGGCCAGCAGGCCATCCTGGGTGCAATGCGCCATGACGATCCGCGCTACGCCGCCATATCGTCGCCTGCCGGCGCCAACGCAGACGCGACGGTGCAATGCGTGATCCTGTGCTGGCCGGTGATCGATCCGCTCGGGCGCTACGAATACGCGAAGCGCCTGATTGCGGAGAACAGCCCGCACGCCGAGGTCGGCAAGAGGGTCATCCCCTCGCACGACAAATACTGGGGTTCCGAAGCGGCGATGTCCGAAGGCAGCCCCACGCGCGCCTTGGAGCGTGGCGAGCGCGGCCCGATGCCGCCGGTGATCTACCTGCAGGGCACGGACGACCTCGCCCATCCGCGCCCGAACCTGGATCGCTTCGTCGCAGCCTACCGGCAGGCCGGCGGAGAGGTCGAACTGCACTTCTTCGAGGGCGTGGGCGAGGCGTTCGTGAAGAAGGATCCCAACTCGGCGCAGTCGAGGGCCTGCATCGGCAAGATCGTGGAGTTCGCGCATCGACAGTTGGGGTGAGCATGGTGCGAGTCGTCGCGAATCGTTGCACACATGGGAAGCAGAACGCGAAGAGATGACGCCCCACGGTCACGTGGCCCAAAGCGTTGCGTCGGGCCGGGCGAGCGGTGCGACAGATCGTACGGTTTACGGGTAGTGCGGTCGTCGCATCGACGCCATGCGATTCATGGGCGCACACGACAGCGCGAGACGGGGACGGCCGTCATGGCCATCGCCGGAATCGGGCCGGTGGCCTCACCGCAATACGAGGAAAAGAATCCTGGCGCGCCCGAGACGATTCGAACGTCCGACCCCAGCCTTCGGAGGGCTGTACTCTATCCATCTGAGCTACGGGCGCAGGGCCGAAAATACTAGCCTGTTTGAGCGACGCCGTCCAACCGAATCGCCGTCGACTGGATTTCGTCAGACACACGGTGAGCTTGCGACGCCGACCCCACCCGTGGGTGGGTTGTCGCTATAATCGGCCGTTTTCAGGGACTTCGGGAACTTGGCATGGCGGCCCCGCACAACGAGCAACACACCGAGGAAACATCCTTCATCCAAACGCCCAAGCAGCTGATCACGGTCGTGGTTCTGGCGTTCGTCGTACCGATCACCGTGGCCGTCCTGCTTGCGACCCTCGTGATGTCGCAGTCGCGCTACGACAGCGACCATCCCGCCATGACCGACGAAGCCGTCGCCCAGCGGATCAAGCCGGTCGGCGACGTCATCCTGGCCTCGGCAGCCGGCGCAGCCGCCGGTGGTGGTGCGAAGAGCGGCGAAGAGGTCTACAAGACCGTCTGCGCAGCCTGCCACGGGACCGGCGTCCTGAACGCACCGAAAACCGGAGACAAGGCCGTTTGGGCCAAGTTCATCCAGGAAGGTCTCGACGTTCTGACGCGAGACGCGATCAAGGGCATCCGGCAGATGCCGCCCCGCGGCGGCAACCCCGATCTGAGCGACATCGAAGTTGCGCGCGCCATCGTCTACATGGCCAACCAGTCGGGGGCCACCTGGAAAGAGCCAGCAGCGCCCGTGGCCGCTGCTGCTGCCGAAGAGAAGGCGCCTGCGGGTGCACCTGCCCAAGTCGCAGCGGTCGACGGCAAGGCGGTCTACGACAAGGTATGCATGGTCTGCCACGCGACGGGCGTGGCAGGTGCGCCGAAAACCGGCGACAAGGCCGGCTGGGCCCCGAGAATCAAGCAGGGCATGGATGCGCTTTACGCCGCAAGCATCAAGGGCAAGGGCGCGATGCCGCCTAAGGGCGGCGGCGCGGACTTGTCCGATGCTCAAATCAAGGCTGCGGTCGACTACCTCGTCGGGCAATCGAAGTAGGCGTCCTAATTCCGCGGTAACCTCGAAGGCGCAGCACGGCTGCGCCTTCTTCGTTTCTGGAACCGTTCTCATGGCCACTTACGCGATCGGCGATATTCAAGGCTGCTTCGACGCGCTCCAGCGCATGCTCGATGTGATCGACTTCGACGCCGTCGAGGATCGGCTCTGGTTCGTCGGCGATCTGGTCAATCGCGGCCCCGACTCGCTCGCGACCCTGCGCTTCATCAAGGATCTCGGTGACCGGGCAGTGACCGTGCTCGGCAACCACGACCTGCATCTCATCACGGTGGCGGCCGGGCACGCCCGACTGCACAAGGGCGACACCTTCCAAGACATCCTGGACGCGCCCGACCGCGAGGATCTCCTGTACTGGCTGCGCACCCGCAAACTCATGCACGCGCAAGACGGCTGGGCGATGGTCCATGCGGGGCTGTTGCCGCAATGGACCATCGAACAGGCATTGTCGTTGGCCGCCGAAGTGGAACAGGCGCTCGCCGGTCCCGACCACCTCGAACTGCTGGGTGCGATGTACGGCAATCAGCCCGACGCGTGGCACGAAGACCTGACTGGCCACGATCGCCTGCGCGTCGTCATCAACGCGATGACGCGCTTGCGCCTTTGCACGCGCACGGGGCAGATGGACTTCAAGCACAAGAGTGCACCGCGCCTGCTGCCCGCCGGCTACTTTCCCTGGTATGCCGTCCCGAGCCGGGCGAGCGCCGGGCGCCACATCGTCTTCGGTCACTGGTCGACGCTCGGCCTGCACGCATCCGACGACGTCGTGGCCCTCGACTCAGGCTGCCTGTGGGGCAATGCGCTTAGCGCAATGCGGCTCGGCGACCGCAAGATCTTTCAGATCGACTGCCACGGCATGCGCGGTACGACCTCGCCCGACGATTGATGCGGCCGCGAAACGCAGGTCGGTTGCAAAGCCGCTACGCTAGCAACGTACCGAACGCCTTCATGTAGCGTTCGCGGATCATGTCCGGCGTAAAGCTGTGGTTCTGCCCACCGCGGCTTGCAATCTTGATCGAGCCGACGAGCGATGCAAGTCGTCCCGTGGTCTCCCAATCGTACCCACGCACGATGCCGAGCAGCAATCCGGCCCGATACGCATCACCGCAACCGGTGGGATCGACGATCGCATCGGGCTTCACGGCCGGGATCGAAAGCTCTTTTCCGTCGGCGTAGATGGTCGATCCTTCGCCGCCGCGCGTCACGACGAGCGCCTCGACGCGCTTCGCGAGTTCGGCCACCTTGCGACCTGTACGCTCCTGCAGCAGCTGGGCTTCGTAATCATTGACGGTCACGTAAGTCGCCCGGTCGATGAACGCCGACAACTCTTCCCCGTTGAACATGGGCAGTCCCTGCCCCGGGTCGAAGATGAAGGGAATCCCGGCCTCGTCGAACTCGCGCGCATGCTGGAGCATGCCGTCACGACCGTCCGGTGACACGATGCCAAGCTTGACCTCGCCCGCGTCCTGCACGCGGTTCAGGTGGGCGAAGTTCATGGCGCCCGGATGGAACGCCGTGATCTGGTTGTCGTCGAGATCGGTCGTGATGAATGCTTGCGCCGTATAGGCCTCCTCGACCTTGCGCAGATGATCGGTACGAAGCTTGAGTTTCGCCAGCCGCTCCATGTACGGCTGCGCATCGCTGCCGATGGTCGCCATGATGACCGGATCGCCGCCCAGCATCGCAAGGTTATAGGCGATATTTCCCGCACACCCACCGAACTCGCGCCGCATGTCGGGCACGAGGAAGGCCACGTTCAGGATGTGAATCTTTTCGGGGAGGATATGGTTCTTGAACTGGTCCTTGAACACCATGATGGTGTCGTAGGCCATGGAACCACAAATGAGGGTGCGCACTATGCCGTCCAGTCGATGAGAGTTGAGCCGGCCGGATTATAGCGGCCGCCGCGTTGCCGCAAGCGTGCGAAGCCGATGGTTCAGCTTAGCAGCCTGTCGGACTGGATTTCGCGCGCTGCGTTGTGCCCAGAACGAGCGCATGCGTCGTTGCTCGTCTTGCCAATATTTCGCGATATTGGACTGCGCCGAGCGCCTAACCTGCGCTCGTTCTGGGCACAACCCGAAGGGACGAGACGCGTTTCGCGCAGGGCGGTCGCGGCCGCCTTAGCCGTACTTCTCGGTATCGGCTGCGTCGTCCTTCTAGCCCTGCAAGAAAAGCACTCCCGTCGCAGTCGTGAAATCCAGTCCGACAGGCTGCTAGTCCGCCTCCGCGATCTTCTCGTAGGCGGGCCCGTCGATCAAGTTCGTCAGCTCCGCCGGGTCCGACGGCTTGAGCCTGTAGATCCAGGCTTCGTAGGGCGCTTCGTTGAGCCGTTGCGGCGCAGTCTCGAGTTCGGCATTGACGGCGATGACCTCGCCGGAGAGCGGCGCGTAGATGTCGGATGCCGCCTTTACGGATTCGATCGCGCCGCACTGCTCGTCCTGCGCGAGCACTCGACCCAAATCCGGCGGCTGAACGAACACGACATCGCCGAGCTGCTCCTGCGCATGGAAGGTGATGCCTACCCACGCCGTGCCATCGGGCTCCTTGCGAACCCACGAATGACTCGGTGTGTACTGGAGATCGGCAGGTGTGGTCATGATTGCTCCGGTGCGATGACACGCATCAAGGGTAGAAAAGGAACAGGCGGTATCCCGCCGGCTTCAGCTCGCCCGTATCGAGCGCTATGCGTACGCTTACCTCGCTCATGCCACCCATACCGCGGGCGGCATTCGAGGGTTCGTCGAGATAATCCGCAGCTTGAAAGATGCGTTTCGCAATCGCCTGATCCTGGGCATTCGTCAGCGTCAGTTCGAGCGCGGGATGAGCCACGACGGCGTTGCCTCGATTGCGCAGTGTGGCCGTGAGTATCACCGTGTTCGGACGCTTGGGATCGGCCTGCAGATCGGAACTCTCGATGGCAAGCTGCTCGGTACGGCGCGGCAAGGGGATGTCGCAGCCAAGCTTTGCGCATACGCGCTCCAGTGTCGAACGCGATGCGGGCCATCCGGCAGCGATCGAGGCGCGAAACGCATACGCAAGCTGCAGCAGCAGTGCCACCAGCAGGACGACGACAACAACTATCCAAAGCACTCGTTTCGATCCGGCGCCTGCGGTTGCGGACGAAGGTTGAGCCGCGACGGCTGTGACGCCGGAACCGATATCGAGCGTTCCTTGTGCCTGCACGAAAGGCGATCCCGTGTCGCCCGGGTTCGACGGCTGTTCAGGATTTTCGGTACGGGAGCTCGCCGGACTCGCGGCGGCGCCGGAATTCGACAGCATGTCGTCCGGCAATGAAGCAAGCGTCTTGAACGCGTCGAACACACCGCTGCACTTGCCGCAACGAACCTTACCTTCGCGGTGCTTGAGCTGCTCCGGCGTGATGCGGAAAGTCGTCGTGCACCCGGGACAGCTGGTCACCATGCTCATGGCGTGATCTCGTCGACGCGTCGACGCCCGACCACGAGCGACCACCCCTCCTCGAAGAGCGGCACGGACATGTCGAACCATCTCGCATACGTAGCGGCGACCTCCCGGGCCTGGTCCTCCAGAATGCCGGAGAGCGCGATGCTTCCGCCCGCTTCGGTGCGCGAAGCGAGCAAGGGCGCAAGCGCCATGAGCGGATTGGCGAGAATGTTGGCAAGCACGATGCGATAAGGGCCGGGCGGTTCCGAACCGGGCGCATGAAACCGGGCGCTGACGGAATTCTGCGTCGCATTGTCCCGGGCGGCAACCAAGGCCTGCGGATCGATGTCGACCCCGACAGCGCTTTTCGCCCCGAGACGCAGCGCCGCGATGGCCAGAATACCGGAGCCGCAGCCGTAATCGAGCACCTCGACATCCGCCGGGGTTTGCTTGGCGAGCCACTGCAGGCACAGTCGGGTCGTCGGGTGGCTGCCCGTGCCGAAGGCGACACCGGGATCGAGACGCAGGTTGATCGCATCCGGATCGGGCGCATCCTCCCAGCTCGGAATGATCCAGAGCGAGGGCGTGATGCGTATGGGCTTGAACTGGCTGCGCGTCAGGCGTACCCAGTCCTGGTCTGCCACGACATCGACCACTAGGTTCAGCGGTGCATCGCACTCGATCGCGGCACACGCCTCCTTCACGGCACCTGCCGCATCGGCCTGCTCGCCGAACAGCGCCGTCAGCACGCAGCGACGCCATGATCGCGACGCTTCGCCGGGCTCGTCGAAAACGGCACATTCATCCGGCGTACCGGCATCGGCGTCGGTCACATCGACCGACAGTGCCCCGGCTTCCATGAGCGCATCGCTCAGTCGCTCCGCAACGCGACCGGAGACTTCGAACCGTGCCTGGCGAAAGCTCATGCCGCGCTCGTCTGCCACCGGTGACGGTTACGATCCGCCGCCGCGGCCGAAGCTCGCGAGCTTGGTTTCGAGGTAATGGATGTTCGTTCCGCCCGTGCGAAACGCGGCATCGCGCATGAGGTCCTGGTGCAGCGGGATATTGGTCTTGATGCCTTCGATGATCGTCTCGGACAACGCCACGTGCATGCGTGCGATGGCCTGGTCACGGGTATCGCCATAGACGATCAGCTTGCCGATGAGGGAGTCGTAGTTGGGCGGAATCACGTAGTTGTTGTAGGCATGGGTATCGACCCGCACGCCCGGTCCACCCGGCATGTGGAACGTGGTGATGCGCCCCGGCGACGGGGTGAACTTGAAGGGATCCTCGGCGTTGATGCGGCACTCGATGGCGTGGCCGCGCGTTTCGATGTCACGCTGGCGAACCGTCAGCTTCTCTCCGGCTGCAACGCGGATCTGCATCTGGACGAGATCGAGCCCGGTCACCATCTCGGTCACCGGATGCTCAACCTGGATGCGCGTATTCATCTCGATGAAGTAGAACTCATCGTTCTCGTACAGAAATTCGAACGTTCCCGCGCCCTCGTAGCCGATCTTGCGGCACGCCTCGGCGCATCGCTCCCCGATCCTGGCCCGGGCGCGAGGGGTGATCCCGGGCGCCGGCGCCTCTTCGATGATCTTCTGATGCCGGCGCTGCATCGAGCAGTCGCGATCCCCGAGGTAGACGGCGTTGCGATGCTTGTCGGCCATCACCTGGATCTCGACGTGGCGGGGCGCCTCGAAGAATCGCTCCATGTAGACCGTGCCGTTGCCGAACGCGGCAAGTGCCTCGGTGCGAGTCATCTGGACAGCGTTGAGGAGCGCAGCTTCGGTGTGGACGACCCGCATTCCCCGGCCGCCGCCGCCACCGGCCGCCTTGACGATGACGGGATAGCCGATACCCCGCGCAATCTTGACGATTTCCTCGGCGGACTCGGGCAGCTCCGCGTCGAATCCCGGGACGGTGGGAATGCCCGCCTTCTTCATCGCGTTCTTGGCGCTGACCTTGTCGCCCATGAGGCGGATCGTCTCCGCGCGCGGACCGATGAAGACGAAGCCGCTCTTCTCGACGCGCTCGGCGAAATCGGCGTTCTCGGACAAAAAGCCGTAGCCGGGATGGATCGCCTCGGCGTCGGTGACCTCGGCCGCGCTGATGATCGCCGGCACATTGAGATAACTCGCATGCGATGGGGCTGGACCGATACATACCGACTCGTCGGCGAGCTTCACGTACTTGGCCTCGCGATCGACGTCCGAATGCACCGCAACCGTCTTGATGCCGAGTTCGCGGCAAGCACGCTGGATGCGCAGGGCAATCTCGCCGCGATTGGCGATGAGGACTTTACCGAACATGCTGACCTGGGTCGCTTTCGTGCGGGTGGGGATCAGCCGATGACGAACAGCGGCTGTCCGTATTCGACCGGCTGGCCGTTTTCGACCAGAACGGCCTTGATCACGCCGGACTGGTCGGCTTCGATCTCGTTCAGCAGCTTCATGGCTTCGATGATGCACACGATGTCGCCGGCAGCGACGGTCTGCCCCACATCGACGAAGGCCTTGGCGCCGGGCGCAGAAGACCGATAGAACGTCCCGACCATCGGCGCTTTCATGATGTGCCCCTCGGGCGCCGCATCCGCGGGCTCGGCCACAGCCTCGGTGCTGGCGGCAGGGGAAGTCGCGGCCGGCTGTACCGGGGCCACGGGCTGGTGCGCATGCATCGGCGCAGCGGCACCGATGACCGTACCGCGGCTGATCCGAACCTTCTCTTCGCCCTCGGTGATCTCGAGCTCTGCGATCCCGGACTGTTCGACCAGATCGATGAGCTTCTTCAACTTACGCAGATCCATTCAATTTTCCTTCAAGGACCACTGACACCGTGTCAGGTGCGCCGGGCGAGGACGTAAGCCAGGGCTGCTTCGTAGCCCTGAGCGCCCAAGCCGCAAATGACGCCGACGGCAACGTCCGAAAAAAAGGACCGATGGCGAAACGGCTCGCGCGCGTGGACATTGGACAAATGCACTTCGATGAACGGAATGCCGACACCCGTCAGGGCGTCGCGTAGCGCGACGCTCGTGTGAGTAAGCGCAGCCGGATTGATGATGATGAAGTCGACGCCTTCAGCGGCCGCAGCATGGATGCGCTCGATGAGAGCGGCCTCGGCGTTGCTCTGAAAATCGCTGACCTGCACGCCTTGTTCGGCGGCAAGCCCGGCAAGGCGTGTGTTGATCTGCGCGAGCGTGGTGGTACCGTAGTGAGTGGGCTCGCGTGTCCCCAACAAATTGAGGTTGGGGCCGTGCAGAACGAGCACGCGGCGGGCTCGCTTGACGGTGGTCTTGACGGCGCGGAGCGGGCCGGACGTTTTTGCCATCGGGTGAGTTTGCAGCAGATCGCATCATTTTGTCCAGTTTTACCCTACGATCGAGCATCCCCGGGCTCAACGCAACAACGACTCGAGGATAGGCACGAGTTTGTTCTCGTCCAACTCACCCAGTTCGACCCGGGCCGTGCGGCCATGCCTGTCGATGATCACCGTGAAGGGCAGGGCGCCGAGGCGGTTTCCGGCATCCCGGGCGAGATTCAGCCCTTCCTTCTGCGCGATCAAAACCGGATAGTTCATGCCGAACTTCGAAACGAAGCCCGCGACCTTGTCCTTGTCATCGATCGCCAGACCGACGAACACCACGCCCTGATCGCCATAGCGCGTCTGCAACCGCACGAAATCGGGGATCTCCTTCAAACATGGCGGGCACCACGTCGCCCAAAAATTGACGACCATCACCTTGCCGCGCCACTGGGCCATCGGTTGCGGCTTGCCGTTCAGATCGTCCAGCGTCGCCGCGAGTAGCACTTGCGCCGCATCGCGGCCCGATTCCGGGCCCTCGGTGGACGTGCGGGCGTAGTAGCCCAGGGCGAGCGCGCCCAACGCCACGACGAAGAATAGGAATCCTCGGCGCATCAGGTTCATTTGCGACTCATCCGGTGAAAAGCCGCGAGCTTACCCGAATGCTCGGGGCCGAATCCGGCCGGCGGCTTGCGATCCGTCGAGGCCGGGCGGTCGAACGACTTCACTGCAACCCGCGCTCCAATACGCCCGTGAAGCGCTCTGCCGCCTGAAAACCGATGACACGCAGGCCCTGGATCTCGCGCCCCTCGCGATCGAAAAAAATGATGCCAGGCGGACCGAACAACGAAAACCGCTTGAGCAGCGCCTTGTGCTCGGCGTTGTTCGCCGTGACATCCGCTTTCAGCAATACGAACTGGCTCATGCGTGCCTTGACGTTGTCGTCGCTGAAGGTGAATCGCTCCATCTCCTTGCACGAGACGCACCAATCGGCATAGAAGTCGAGCATCACCGGCGTGCCCCTGGCCGCGGCCAGTCGAGCGTCGAGCGCGGACGAAGAATCGATGCGTTCGAAGCTCGGGGCAGTCGATGACGCGCCAGCAGTGATCACCGAGCTGCCCGCGGCGCCCACCCTGAGCCCGGAAAGCGGCTGCAGAATGTCGCGCCCCCCGGACAGCGCTCCGAGCAGCAATGCCGCGCCCGCCAGCAGGCACACGATGCCGACCCCCTTGCCGAGCTTGCGGTAACCGGCGGCGTTCGCGGGCAACGGATCGACCGCATGCAGATAGACGGCGCTCACGAGCAGCAATACGCCCCATGCAACCATCTGGACGACACTCGGAATCACCGGGGATAGGATCCAGATCGCAACCCCGAGCAACACGACGCCGAAGAAATTCTTGACCGACTGCATCCACGGCCCTGCCTTGGGCAACAACGTGCCCGCCGAGAGACCGACACCAATCAGCGGGACCCCCATGCCCAGCGCCATTGCGAAGAGGGCGGAACCGCCGAGGACCACCTCGCCCCGCTCGGCGATGAAAAGCAGTGCACCGGCCAGAGGCGGCGCCACACACGGCCCCACGATCAGCGCCGACAGGATGCCCATGACGAACACGCCGACGAGCCGACCACCGCGCAGATGATTGCTGCGCTCGGTCAGCCAGCTCTGCAAGGCGCTGGGCAGCTGCAGCTCGAACATCCCGAACATCGAACAGGCGAGCACGACGAACAAGACCGCAAAGCTGCCGAGCACCCAGGGATTCTGCAGCGCAGCGGCCAGCATCGCCCCGGACAAACCGGCCGCGATGCCAGCCCCTGCGTAAGTAATGGCCATGCCCAGAACGTAAGTGATCGATAACATCAGGGCTCGCCCACGGGTCGCGACCTCGCGCCCCCCGACGACGATGCCGGACAAGATCGGGATCATCGGCAACACGCAGGGCGTGAAGGCGAGCAGGAGCCCGGCACCGAAGAATCCGAGAACGATGGCCCAGAAACTGCCGCCCCGCAACAGCGCCAGCACGCTCGCCTCGTCTGAGGCTGCAGACGCGCTAAACGTCGATGCCGCTTCGGGCGTTGCGCCGCCGGTCACGAAACTCGTGCCAGTACTCGGTGCACCACTGACGACCGGACTGCCGACGGCCGTCAGCTTCAGTTCGACGTACTGCTCCTGCGGCGGATAGCAGATGCCGAGATCGGCACATCCCTGAGACGTCGCCTTGAGGCGCAGCAGCTGCGGCAGGGCGGCGTCGGCCGCGGGACGCAAGGGAACTCGGATTTCGACCCGATCCCGATACGTTTCGACGGGGCCGAAGTTCGGATCGTCCTTCATCGTGCCGGGCGGCGACTCGGCGGGACCGAGCTGAGCGGGCGGCGCCTCGAACTGGAATTTGTCGCGATACATGTAGTACCCGCGCACGATGTCGTACCTGACGAGCACCGTTTGGGCATCGAGCATGCGCGCCGAGAACTTGAACGCCTGCTCGGGCGGCAATGGTTCTTCGGCGGCGCCTGCCGACACCAGGCCGGCGAGCCAACACAACAGGATCGCGAGTAGTCGCATGCGACGAGGGCTCATAGCTTGGACTGCGGTGCTCGGGTCTCTGCGAGCACCCACCCCAGGAATTCGGGAAGACCGTGCGCCAAAGGGACCGCGACGATCTCGGGAAGTTCGTACGGATGCAGTTCCCGTAGGCTGCGTTCGAGCGCAGGATAGGCGTCTGCGCTCGTCTTGATCAGCACCGGCACTTCGGCGGCCTCTTCGATCTTTCCCTGCCAACGGTATACGGACCTGCACTCGCCCAACACGTTGACGCATGCCGCGAGCCGACGCTCGACAAGCGTCCGGGCGAGCGCCACGGCAGCCTCATGGTCGGGAAGGTTGGTCAGTACGAGCAAGACGGACATGACGGCGTCGGAAAGGGCAGGCGCGACGTCTGACCCCAAGGAAATGTCGAATCGACCCCTATGCTACACTGCACCGGCTTCCGGCGTGACCCAGCCTCGCGTCAACCTCGTCCGTCGTATCGTAACCGCATGTCCGTCACCATCACCATACGCCCGAGCGGGCACCAGTTCCAGGCCGACGCCGACGACACCGTGCTTGCTGCGGCCCTGCGCGAAGGGTACAACCTGCCTTACGGCTGCCGCAACGGCGCCTGCGGTTCCTGCAAAGGGCGTGTGCTGTCCGGCCGGGTCGACTACGGCGTGTATCAGGAAAACGCCCTGACCGAACTGGAACGCACCCGCGGGATGGCGCTCTTCTGCTGCGCCAAACCGCTGGAGAACGTCGAGATTGAATGCCGCGAGGTCGGTGCGGCCAAGGATATCCAGATCCGCAAGATGCCATGCCGGGTGCAGAAGCTGGAGCGCCCCGCGGCGGACGTCCTCATCGTCGAACTGCGCCTGCCGCAAAGCGAGCGCCTGCAGTATCTCGCAGGCCAGTATCTCGACATCATCATGAAGGACGGCCAGCGCCGCAGCTTCTCGATGGCCAACCCGCCGCATGCGGATGAGGCGCTGCAGCTCCACATTCGAAACTACGGCGGCGTCTTCTCGCGGCATGCCTTCGAGCGCATGCGCGAGCGGGACATTCTGCGCTTCGAGGGGCCGTACGGAAGCTTCTTTCTGCGCGAAGACAGCGACAAACCCATCATCCTGCTCGCCAGCGGCACGGGCTTCGCACCCATCAAGGCCATCGTGGAACACGCCCTCCACATTGCGTCCAAGCGACCCATGGCACTGTACTGGGGTGGACGAAAGCGCAGCGACCTGTACCTGCACGATCTCGCGCAGCGCTGGTCGGCCGAACACGGTGTCCGCTTCGTTCCCGTGCTATCCGACCCCCTGCCCGACGATGCGTGGCACGGGCGCACGGGCCTGGTGCACAAGGCGGTCATGGAAGACTGCGCAGACCTGTCCGGCTTCCAGGTTTACGCGTGCGGCAATCCGCTGATGGTGGAAGCGGCGCGCACCGAATTTACGGCCCTGCGCGGACTGCCCGAGAGCGAGTTCTTCTGCGACGCCTTTACGGCGGCGGCGGAAGGACAGCCTGCTGTCGGCTGACCGCGCGCACGTCCGAGCCCGAAATCCGGCGCACCGGATCGCGGTGTATCAGCGGCTCGGCCAGTGCAAGACTGCGCAGCAGATGCTTCTGGGCTGCTTCGTGATCGCCCGTTTCTTCCAGCAGCCGCGCCAGGGCCAGCGTCGCACCGAATGTTTCCTCGACCGACAAGCTCGCCTCGAAGTAACTTCGTGCCTTGCCCCACAAGCGCTGATGCGCGCACAGCCGGCCGAGCGTCAGGAGCAGGGACGCATCTGAAGGGTGCGCCGCAAGCCAGCGTTCAGCCCGCTCGATCCTGCGCCGCGCGTCGTCAGCCGAACACTCCGCGTACAGCTGTACCAACTCGCTGTCCCATTCGCGATCGAGGCCGGATTCGATGATGGGCTGCGCTTCACGCGGCTCGCCGAGTGCGATGAGACGACGGGCGGCTTGCGCGGCGACCCTGGGGTCGCTGCGGTCGCGCTGAGGCAATCGCTGCCAGTACTCGCGCAGCGCGCCGAGTTCACCGCCCTTGCGGACCAGATTTTCGCAGATGGCATGACGCCGCAGTTCGGCGATGCGGCCGGGTTCGAGCGCATTGAGTTTTTCGAGTTGCGCGAGCACTTCGAGGTACCGATCCCAGTTGCGGCCCAGCTGCGCCGCGCGCAGTTCGAGCCGCAACGCCGCCGTATGCTTGCGCGGCAGCCGCTCGAGGGCAGCCTGCGCATCCTGGTAATTGCGCTCCTGCAACAGCAATTCGGCCTGCGCGATGAAGCGCATGGGCTGATCGTCGTCGGCAAAGTAGGCGGAGCGGGCAAGATAACGGTCGCGTCGATCGTAAGCGCGCAGCTCGTGCGCCGCGCGCGCTGCGATCACCGCGCCGATGCCGGCCTGCTCTTTCGAGTCGATGGTGGCGTTCGCCGCCTTCTCCGCCTGCGCATAGCGCCCCTCGAGATATGCATGCAGCGCGTCGAGCAGGCTGCGCTGCGCCTTGGCCGCCCGCCGACGCTCGCGAAACGCCCGTACCTGGCTCGGCAGCCTCAGGGTATGCGCGACGACGCGCACGAACAGATAGCCTGCGATGAACAGCAGCACGAGCAGCGCAGCGAGGAAGGTCAACGACATCTCCACCCGATACGGGTGCAGCGCAAAGAGGACGTAACCACTGTTGTAGCGCGCGCCGACCGTCACGGCCACCGCAAGACCGGCGATCAGAATGACCCAGAACAGACCGCGCATGACTCAGAGCCCGGCCGCAGGCGTCGCGAAATCCATCATCGCTGACCCTTGTCGCGGGTGAGCTTGTAGTCGCGCACCGCATTGAGGCTGGCGTTGATGTCCGGTACCGCAATGCCGACGTCGATCTCGGCCAGTTGCTTCAGGCTCGCCAGCGCGGCGGCTACATTGCGATCGCGCGGATCGTAATGACGATCGATCCATTGGCGCGATGCCATGAGATCGCTGCGATAGGTCTTCGCGTCGCGCTGTATCAGGGCGATACGCGCCGAGAGCAGGCGCAGCTTGACGTTCTCGCGCAGAAAGAACGCCTGCCCCGGGTCGAGCAGCGGCGGCTCCGGTCGCTCCACGCTCTGGATGCGCACCAGACTGCGCAGGTCGGCCCAGATCTCGCGGGCAAGTCGAATGTAGCCGGCTTCGCCGGCATCGCCTTCCGCGGCCTGCACCTGTTCTGCCGGTCGCTGTTGCATGGCCAACGGCGCGATTTCGACGGCCTCGATCACGTTGTCGATCTTGAGGGTGAGCCCGACCACGTCGACGAAGGGCGATACGCGCAGCAATTCGATATCACGCTCGATGACCTTGCGCAGCGGCGCAAGCTGCGGCCGATCGATGCGCTGCAATCGGGCATCGGCGTTTTGCAAGGCCAGGATGGCCGCGCGGACATTGCCTGCAAGCTGCAACTGCTGCGCGGCAATGGTGAGCGTCTGCTCGATCTCGGAAAGGGCCCACTCGTCGCTGTTGCGCGACAGCTGCTGATAAAGCGCCTCGAGCGCGATCTGCTGATTCTGGGATTCCGCGAGCCCGCCTTCCAGTGCCTCGAGCTTGGCGCCGAAGGTCTTGAGTTGGCTCCGCGCCTCCAGCACGGCAGCGGCAGCCTCTTTGCCACGCACCTCGCCTTCGGCCAATCGCCTGGCAAGCTCTTCCTTGAGTGCCGAGGCCTGATTACGGGCGTCATACCACTGAAATCCCACGACGCCCACGGCCAGGAGCGCCGCTACCACCATGACCCACGTTGAGGCCCCAGAAGCGGTCCTCGCGGGTGCCATCGCTGGCGCAGGCGGCGTGGGCGCCTCGGGTGCAGGACTGTCGGCGGCTTGCGATGCTGCCGGATTCTGATGCTCGCTCATGCGGCTATTCTACGAGGTCGTGGAGAAATAACGCGCGAGGGCTTCGACGAGCGCCTCGTCGCCCGCAGCCGTCACGTGCACCTGCGCAACTTCACGCGCGTGGGCCGCCGCCGCAATCCGCTCGTGGGGCACGAACATCGGTGTCGTGCGCAGCCAATCGCGCCCCGACGACCCGACCAGTGCGAAGAGATTGTCGAGCGCCTCACTGCTGGTGACGGTCGTCGCATGGATTTCGCCTCGACGCCACGCTTGCAGCAACCTCTGGGCGTCCCCGGCGGGTCGTTCCCGGCGATAGCACTCTGCGTACTCCACGGTCGCGCCGCGACGGCGCAGGGTATCGGCGAGGAACTCGCGACCGCCGGCACCCCGAAAAACGATGATGGCCTTGCCCTCGACTGCCTGAAACTCCGGCAGCGCCAGGAGCGCTTCACTATCTGCACCGTTGTTCGGCACGACGACATCCGGCACGCCGAGGCGATGCAATTCCCGAGCGGTCCCCTTGCCGACAGCAGCCATGCGCAAACGGGAAGGCAGCTCGCGTCGCGAGCGCACCAGGGCAAGGCCCCTTGCTGCCGCCGTCGGACTGACGAAAACAGCGAAGTCGAACCGGTCGAGCGTCTCGACGAGGGCGTGCAATGCCGCGGCGTCCACAGGATCCGCGATCGTCAAGGCGGGGAACACCAGGGCTCGCCCCCCCGCATCCTGCACCAGCGCGGCGAGGCGGGCCGATTGATCGAGAGGCCGCGTGATCAAGATGCCGCGACCGGCCAATGAAGCCTGCGCCGTCGCTGCGGCGGGGATGTCCATCACGTCAACCGCCCGGGAGCTTGCCTGCATCAAACGCATCGAGGATGGCGTCGGCCCCGCCGTCGCGCAGGCGCCGGGCGAGGTCTGCGCCCAGGGCGTCGGGGCCCAGCGCGGGACCATAGGCTTGCGCGGCAACCATCTGCCGCCCGTCCGGACTGGCAACGAAGCCTCGCAGGCGCAGCGTTTCCCCCTCCAACTCACCAAAAGCGCCGAGTGGTACCTGACAGCTACCACCCAAAAGACGCGAGACGGTCCTTTCCGCCTCGACTGCCTGCGTCGTGGCGATATGCCTCAGCGGCACGACCCATTCGGCCACGTCAGGACGTGATGACAGACATTCGATCCCCAGCGCCCCTTGACCCGGCGCCGGCAGGCTCTCTTCCGGACTGAGACACGATGCGATGCGCTCGTCGAGGCCCAGGCGTCTCAGGCCGGCAGCCGCCAGGATGATCGCGTCGAACTCGCCGTCGTCGAGTTTGCGCAACCGGGTCTGCACGTTGCCTCGCAGCGGCTGGACCACGAGCGACGGATACCGGGCCCGCACCTGAGCTTCGCGCCGCAGGCTCGACGTGCCCACTCGCGCGCCGGCCGGCAACTGACCGAGGCTGCGAAAACGATTGGATACGAAGGCATCACGGGGATCCTCCCGTTCGTCGATCGCCGCGATGACGAACCCTTCGGGCATCACCATGGGCACGTCCTTCATCGAATGGACCGCAATGTGCGCTGCACCGGATTCGAGTGCGTTCTCCAGTTCCTTCACGAAGAGCCCCTTGCCCCCGATCTTCGACAAGGATCGATCGAGGATCTCATCGCCGCGGGTGCTCATGCTCTTGATGGTGACGTCGCACCCCGGATAAAGGACACGCAGCCGCTGCTGCACGTGTTCGGCCTGCCACATCGCGAGGACGCTTGCGCGCGAGGCGATGACGATGCGGTCCGGTTGCTTCATCACGGGAGCCTGAATCGAAATTCCGGGAAAACGGTGCGCCGCTCATGGCGGAGGCCACGCACGTCGGCCAGGATCACACACCGATCTTCAGCTTCGGCAGGGCGCCGTCACTCGAGAGGATTCTACCACGCAGCACTTCGCGTCCCGCCGCCCGCAGAACCCGCACTTCCCTTCGCGGCGAGTTCGACGCATTAGTGAACGCAATCGATGCCGAGCGCTTCAGCCGCGAAACTCGCGCACGACGTGCTGCTGACGGCGCGAGACGGGCAGCTTCTCGGCAATCCCGTCGAGCATCACCTCCCAGTGTCCCTCGCCTGCTTCATGGGCACGCTCGAAGCCTCGTATCGCGGCCCGGGCGACAAGACAGTTGCGATGAATGCGCACGAACTGCTCCGCGAATTCCTGCTCGAGCTTCGTGAGCGATTCCTCCAGCAGAAACTCACGCTCACGCGTGCGGGCGGTGACGTACTTCAACTCGGCCTTGAGGTAGACGATTTCCGGCACGGGAATGAGGTGGATGCGCCCTCGCTCCTGCGAACAAAGATGCGCGCGAGCGGACGACTGCAGGCGGCTCAGCGTTTCGTCCTTCGGCGGCGGTGAAGAGCGTATGCGAGTCAGCGCGTCTTCGAGTCGACCCGCACGGATCGGCTTGAGCAGGTAGTCGACGGCGTGAACCTCGAACGCCTTGATCGCGTAGGCATCGAACGCGGTGGTGAAGACGATGGCGGGCGGGCGCTGCAATTTTTGCAGATGGCGTGCAACCTCGATGCCGTCGATCTCCGGCATGCGGATGTCGAGCAGCACGACATCGGGTTCGTGCCGATGCGCCAGTTCGAGCGCTTCGCGACCGTTGCTGGCCTCGGCCACGAGTTGCAGAGGAATCCGCTCGCGCAGATCGTCCAGCAATTCCTTCAATCGGCGGCGTGCCGGCGCTTCGTCGTCTACGATCAGCAGCCGCAACATGGTCGGATCGCTCATTGGCTTGCGCTCCGGTAGGGCATGACGATATGAACCTGATACGTCTGGTTTTCGACATTCGCCCGCAGGGTGGCCTCGGCATCGAAGTGCAGCTGCAGGCGCTCGCGAATGTTGTTCAGGGCCATCTTGTTGCCCGAATGGTGGTTGCCCTCGAGCTTGTACGGGTTGCGCAGTACTGCATGAATCTGCTGCCCCTTGCGGAAGATGTTGATGCTGACGACGCCGGGCTCCGAACGAGGCTCGATCCCGTGATATACGGCATTCTCGAGGAGGGGCTGAAGGACCAGGGGCGGAACCAGCGCATCTGCGGGCATCTTGTCGACATGCCATTCGAGCTTCAGGCGTTCGCCCAAGCGCAGCTGTTCGAGGCCGAGATACTGACGGCACAGCTCGACCTCGCGCGCGAGCGTGGTGAGTTCCCGATTGTCCGCCATCAGCACCCGAAAGAGATCCGCCATGTCTTCGAGCGCGGTCTCGGCACGCTTCGGCTCGGATCGAATCAGTGACAGCACCGCGTTGATGCTGTTGAACAGGAAATGCGGGCGGATGCGCGCCTGCAGCGCCTGCAGCCTCGCTTCGGTGAGTGCCGGCGAAAGCGCGCGGGCCCGCAGATCGAAGTAACCGATCAGCAAAGCCACGAGAATCGTCGTGAACAACCAGGATCGAAGCAGGTCGCCGGAGGCCTGCGGGACGATCAGATGCTCGATCTGATGCCCACCTGCGACGAGCAGCAGGCTAAGGCAAAGAACGACGACGATGCCGAATCGGTAAGACAGGCGCTGCAGCCAGCGCGCCAGGACTGCCAGCGCGGAAAGCGCAAGCAACAGCGGCAGGATGGCAACGCTCGCGATGGCGGTGACCTCGGCGAGGAACTCGGCGGACGTCGCGCTTCGAGCCAGGGCGATGACGGCGGCGAACAGACAAGCGCCGAGGAGAATCCGGGCGAGCACGCCGAGATTCGCAGTATCGGGCACCCGATTGGGTGCGTTGTTTTGTCTTATACTCCCCATCGACCGGTCATGGCGGATCGTAGGCGCGCAGCCGCGCGGGTTCGCTGCGATGTGCGACGAATCGGCCCCACCCTTCTCCCCGCGATGCGCAGCCTGCTGGATGCACGGTGTCGACGATGCCGCAAGGGTTGCACATGCCCCGGTCTTTGACAAGGCACAAAGAGAACGCGGCATGGCCACCAAGAACAAGTCAGATACGCAAGTACGCTGGTCCGGGCGCTTCAATGAACCCGTCTCGGAGCGCGTCAAGCGCTACACCGCATCAGTCACCTTCGATCAGCGCCTCGCCCATGTGGACATCACGGGCTCGCTCGCGCACGCGAGAATGCTCCAGGCCCGGAATGTCCTCTCGAAGAAGGATCTGCGCGACATCGAACGCGGCATGCGCGAGATCCGGGCAGACATCGATGCCGGGCGCTTCGAGTGGTCGATCGACCGCGAAGACGTGCACTTCAACATCGAGCGGCGCCTGACCGAACTCGTCGGCGAGGCCGGCAAACGGTTGCACACGGGTCGCTCGCGCAATGATCAGGTCGCCACCGACATTCGCCTCTACCTGCGCGAAGCCATCGACGAGCTGGTCGGCTTGCTCGGCACGCTGCGCTCGGCCCTGCTCGATGTCGCCGAGCAGCATGCCGGCACGGTCATGCCCGGCTTTACTCACCTGCAGGTGGCCCAGCCCGTGACCTTCGGTCACCACCTGCTTGCGTACTTCGAAATGTTCACGCGAGATGCCGAGCGCTTGCGCGACTGCCGGGTGCGGGTGAACCGTCTGCCGCTGGGCGCAGCCGCACTCGCCGGCACCAGTTTCCCGATCGACCGGACGCTCGTCGCACGCGAGTTGGGCTTCGACGCCGTCTGCGAGAATTCCCTGGACGCCGTCTCCGACCGCGATTTCGCCATCGAGTTTTCCTCGTGCGCGGCGCTCGTCATGATGCACGTATCGAGGTTGTCCGAGGAAATCGTCCTCTGGATGAGCCCCCGCTTCGGCTTCATCGACTTGCCGGACCGCTTCTGCACCGGCTCGTCCATCATGCCGCAGAAGAAGAATCCGGATGTCCCCGAACTCGCGCGCGGCAAGACAGGCCGCGTCTACGGCCACGTCATGAGCCTGCTCACGCTCATGAAGGGCCAGCCGCTGGCCTACAACAAGGACAACCAGGAAGACAAGGAACCGCTGTTCGACACGATCGACACGCTGCGCGAGACGCTCACGATCTTCGCGGAGATGGTGGCGGGCATCGAGGTCAATGCGCCGGCCATGGAACTCGCGGCTTTCCAGGGTTATGCAACGGCAACCGACCTTGCAGACTACCTCGTGCGCAAGGGCTTGCCGTTTCGCGACGCGCACGAAGCCGTCGGACTGGCGGTCCGCCGTGCTGTGGAAAAGCGCTGCGATCTGTCGGCGCTCAGCCTGGATGAATTGCGCAACTTCTCGCCGCTCATCGAGCCGGATGTTGCCGAAGTATTGACCTTGGCAGGATCCCTGGCCGCGCGCGATCATTTCGGCGGAACAGCCCCGCGGCAGGTGCGGGCCGCAATCGTGCGGGCACGCCGCCGGCTGGCGAAAGAAGACCGCATGCGCTTGCCTGCTTTGTAGCGGGTACCCCGATGGCGTGCACGTTGGCGCACCGCAGGATGCCGCGTCCCGGCTGGGCTTGACGCGCATCAACCAGGGCCGAGCAGGCATCCTCATAATCGGGCAGTCTTCATTGCGCCACGGATGCCATGATGCCCGCAGGCCGCATTCTGCGCGCAGTGCTGCTTGCGTTCATGGGGCTGGTACTGCTGACAACGGGTTCCAGGGACTGCTTCGCCGCGCAACCTGCCGCTCCGACCTACGCTGTCGATGTCTACGTGTTCTGGCGCGATGGCTGTCCTCACTGTGAGCGCGCGCTTACGTGGTTCTCCAAGATCGAGTCCTCCGACGCCTCCCCGCTGCGCGTGCATCGCATCGAGATCGGGCGCGACCCGAAGATGCGCGAATTGTTGCTCGACGTCGTCCGCGACTATCGGCTCGATCGGGCGGCCGTGCCGCTGATCGTGGTCGGCCCAACGGCGTTCATCGGCTTCCTGGACGCCGACAGTTCGGGACGGGAGATCGAAGAGGCGATCCGCGCATGCCGCGCGATGCGCTGTCCGGATCCTCTCGCCTCCCGCCTTGGTCGAGAAGTCGCTGCACCCGAGGCCTTTGCGGGGAAGGCAGCAGAAACTCACCCCGTGCCGACACGCGTACGCGTGCCATTCTTCGGCGACATCGAAACCCAGGGCGTTTCACTGGCAGCGCTCACCGTGATGCTCGCTGCCGCCGATGGGTTCAACCCATGCGCGATGTGGACCCTGGTGTTTCTGCTCGGACTCATCGGCAACATGCGGGACCGGGTGCGCATGTGGACGCTCGGCATCGCATTCGTTGCCGCATCCGCGGCCGTCTATTTCCTGTTCATGGCAGCGTGGCTGAATGTCGTGCTCCTGCTCGGCATGATCACCTGGTTGCGGTGGGGGATCGGGGTGTTGGCCATCGTCGGCGGCGTCTATTCCGTCCGACGCGGCTACTCGCGAGAGCCGCTCGTGTGCGAAGTCACGGCGCCGGCCAGCCGGCGCAAGGTGCTCGATGTACTGCGTTCGCTCGCGCTCGAAAAGCGCTTCGTGCTTGCGCTGATCGGCATCGTGCTCATCGCCGTCGCAGTCAACGTCGTCGAGCTCATCTGCTCGGCAGGCATCCCGGCCGTGTACACCCAGGTGCTCGCACTCTCCCCGATGTCACGCTGGCAGTATTACGCTTACCTGTTGCTCTACGTTGCCGTGTTCATGCTCGACGACATGATCGTCCTCGTCGCGACGCTGGGCGCGATGGCCCTCACCGGCACCAGCGAGCGATACACGCGCTGGTCGAACCGGGTCGGAGGCATAATCCTGATCGGTCTCGGACTGCTGCTGATCTTTCGGCCGCAGCTTCTCGTACTCCATTGACGGATCAGCCATGGATCTTCTGACGCACGCAGCGCTCGGCGCCGCAGGTGCGGCCGCCATCGCGCCTGCGGGCCGCGTTCGCCTGGCCGCCGCCGCGGGCGGTCTCGCTGGACTGCTCCCCGACGCCGACATCCTCATCGCGAGCGAGGCGGATCCGCTGCTCAATCTGGAGTTTCATCGACACTTCAGTCACTCGCTCGCTTTCACGCCCATCGGAGCGTGCCTCGCAGCCCTCGTCGTTTGGTTGCTCTGTCGGCGACGGACCTCCTTTGCATCGATCTATCTCTACTGCCTCGTCGGCTACCTGCTCGCGCCGCTACTGGATGCCTGCACGAGCTATGGCACGCATCTGCTGTGGCCGTTCAGCGAGCGGCCGATCGCGTGGAACATCGTCTCGGTGGTCGATCCGATCATTACGGCAGGAATCGTCGTGCCGCTGTTGCTCGCGATCCGGCGCAGGCAGCGGGTGTTTGCGACCGTTGCCGTGGGCATCGCCGTGGCCGGCCTCGGTACCGGCTGGATCCAACACGAACGCGCGGAGCGGGTCGCACGGGATACTGCAGCATCCCGCGGCCACGTACCCGACCGGCTGCTGGTCAAGCCGACCCTGGGCAACCTCGTGTTGTGGCGAGCCCTGTACGTTCACCAGGGGCGCATCCATGCGGACGCCGTACACGTCGGACTGAACACGCGCCTCTACCCGGGCGAATCCGCGCCGCTGCTCGATCCGGCCCGCGACCTCGATCTGCCCGACCGCTCGCGGGCACGCGCCGATCTGGTGCGGTTCGAGCGTTTTGCCGATGCGCTGCTCGTACGCCATCCTGCGCGGCCCGACATGATCGGTGACGCGCGCTACTCGATGCTGCCGACCAGCATCGAACCGCTCTGGGGGATCGTGATCGACCCCGCCGCGCCGGACCAGACGCCGAGGTTCGAGACGACACGGCGCTGGTCCCCCGAGATCCGTCGGCGCTACACGGACATGCTGCTCGGCCGCTGACGCGGCGCGGCTTTGCGTCCTCAGGCGAAGGCTGTACGATTCGGCGCCGACCGCCCCGTGCGTCGGACCGCAATTTTCCAGAGGTATGCGAAGTGGCTGCATCCAACGATAACGAATGGCTGACGTTGCTCCTCGTCGTTGCAAGCGCGGCGGTGATGGTTTTCCTGCTGCGCAGAATGATGCGGGGCATGCATCAACAGGACTTCATCCTGCTGCGTCAGACGAAGTCGAAGGGCATCGATATCCGTCAGCCGCAGAAAGTCGACTTCATCGTCTTCGCCGCTACGCAGGAAACGGCCGACGAGCTTGCCGGCCTCATGCGCGACGACGGATTCGAGACCAGCACGTCAGTGGCGCAGATCGCCTATGCCAAGAACAAGAGCAAGCCCGGGCAGGCGCAGGACGGTCTGCTCATCAAGGGCGCACGGACGATCGCGCTTACCCCGGAGAACCTGAAGCGCCAGCGGGAATTTCTGACTCGCATCGCGACGGAGCGCAATGCCGCGTACTTTGGTTGGCAGGTGGGATTTGCGGTCGAGCCCGTGAAGAGTGAACAGTGAACGTAAAGGGGTGATCGCCGGACACGCTCGGCGCGCGATCTTCACGCTTCACCGGGCCACCGCAAAGCGGTGCCCATCACCTATGACTGGTCACCCGTGATCGCCCCGTTGAAGAGCGGATCCCGATCCGATGCTGCGATAATCGGGGCAACCGTTTCCAAGAGGAGAACACTATGGCTGGCAGCATGCTCGAAGGCAAGGTCGTCGTCGTAACGGGTGCAGGGGGAGGCATCGGCCGGGATTTCGCGCTTGCCATGGCAGCCAACGGCGCGCGCGTGGTCGTCAATGACATCGGCGCATCGGTCAGTGGCGAAGGTCGCGATGCAGGGCCGGCGCAAAAGGTGGTCGACGAAATTCGCTCGACCGGCGCGGAAGCGGTCGCGAGCACCGACAGCGTCGCCGACTGGGAGGCTGCGCAGCGCATCATCCAATGCGCGATGGACACCTTCGGCCGCATCGACGCCGTCGTCAACAACGCCGGCATCCTGCGAGATCGCTTCTTCTTCAACATGAGCATCGAGGAATGGCGGGCGGTCATCGACGTGCATTTGAACGGGTCGTTCTACGTCGCCCGCGCCGCCGCGCCGCATTTCCGCGGCCAGCACTCCGGCGCGTACGTGAACATGACTTCCACCTCGGGTCTGGTCGGCAACTTTGGTCAGGCCAACTATTCCGCGGCCAAACTCGGCATTGCCGGCCTGTCGAAGTCGATCGCGCTGGACATGGCCCGCTACCACGTCCGCTCGAACTGCATCGCGCCCTTCGCGTGGAGCCGGATGATCGGCTCGATCCCGACCGATACCCCCGACCAAAAGGAGCGGGTCGAGAAGCTCAAGGCCATGCAGACCTCGAAGATTGCACCGATGGCGGTCTACCTCGTCAGTGATGCGGCGAAGGATGTCACCGGGCAGATCTTCGGAGTCCGCGCAAACGAACTGTTCCTGTTCAGCCAGAACCGGCCCCTGCGCTCCGTAGCCCGTTCGGACGGCTGGACGCCGCAGACGATCGCGGATCACGCGATCCCCGCCATGAAAGCCCATTTCTATCCGCTCGATCGCTCCCAGGACGTATTCGCCTGGGACCCCGTTTGATCCGACCCACCGCTCGAACCCCTGCGACAGGTCAATGCGCCGAATCGAAAACCGGCGCATCCTAATCAGTTCGAACCCATTCCGGGTTGCCACGAGAGCTAGGAGCCACGCATGAGCAAGAAGAGCAGGAAATCCACCGCCATCGACATCGGCATCAACGACGATCAGCGCGCGAAGATCGCTCGCGGCCTGTCCGCGCTGCTCGCCGACAGCTACGCGCTCTACCTGATGACGCACAACTTCCACTGGAACGTGACGGGGCCGATGTTCAATACCCTGCACATGATGTTCATGACTCAGTACACCGAGCAATGGAACGCGCTCGACCTGATCGCCGAGCGCATTCGTGCCTTGGGACATCCGGCACCCGGCACCTACGGCGAATTCGCGAAACTCGCGAGCATCAAGGAAGTCCAGGGTGTACCGAAGGCGACCGAGATGGTGCAGCTGCTGGTCCATGCGCAGGAAGCCACGGCCCGCACGGCCCGCAAGCTGTTGCCCGTCGTCGCCGATGCAAACGATCAGCCTACGGCCGATCTCCTTACCCAACGCCTCGACGTGCACGAGAAGACGGCCTGGATGCTGCGCAGTCTGCTCGAAGACTGACACACAGAACGTACATGCCTCTTCGAATACCGAAGGGGCATGTCGTTTCAACGCGGGCGCCCCGACGGTTCGGGGCGCAACGTGGATCCATCTATTTTCCGAAGCGCCTCGGACGCGGCGTCTCGTCGCTGGACGGCGGGAGGATCGGCAACTGGAAGCTGATTCGATCCAATCTTCCCCTCGAGGCGCACGGCGGTACATACGCCGGCCGAAGCAGTTCTGCTATCCTCGGACGCACTCCGCTCGCCCGCGCGCGAGCGTTTCATCGAGGCTGCTTCGTGGCAGCCCGTCGGCACAGCGTTGGAGGAGCGTCCCATGCGACCTTTCGAAGGCATCAAGATTCTCGATTGCACTCATGTTCTGGCAGGCCCGTTCGCGTCGTATCAGCTGGCGATTCTCGGCGCCGATGTCGTCAAGGTGGATGACCCGAACGCCCCCGATCAAAGCCGCGAGTCCGGCGGCGACATGGCACTGAACGAGATGGGGCTGGGCACCGGATTCATCACGCAAGGCTCGAACAAGCGCTGCATCGCGCTGGACCTCAAGACCGAAGGCGGACGCGCAGCACTCAAGAAGCTCGCCACCGAATGGGCGGACATCCTGGTCGAGAACTACCGGCCAGGCGCGTTCAAGGCCCTCGGGCTGGGATACGACGAGCTGTCGAAGCTCAATCCGCGGCTCATCTACGCCTCCATGACTGCCTTCGGCCAGGACGGTCCGCGCGGTTTCATGACGGCGTACGACCAGGCCATCCAGGCAACTTCGGGCATCACGGCTTCGACCGGCACGCCGACCTCGGGCCCGGTCAAGGCAGGCTCACCCATCATCGACTACGCCACCGGGACGACGGGTGCCTTCGCTCTCGCCACCGCCCTATTCCAGCGCACGCGAACGAACAAGGGGCAATACATCGACATGGCCATGATGGACGTGGCGATGATTCTCCAAGCCTCGCACATGGTGGACTACCTGCACAGCGGCCACCATCCGAAACGCAATGGCAACATCCTGCGCTTCGCCCCGCAATGCGCCTACGAATGCAAGGATGGGCAGCTGCTCCAGATCGCCGCGAGCAACGCCCGCCAGCACAAGCGTTTCTTCGAGGCCCTCGGCAACCCCGAGGAAGGTCGGAAGAACGGACTCAAGGAACGCTACGAGCGCTTCGATGAGAAGTACAAGTTCGTGGCCGAGAAGATGAAGGAAAAGACCGCGGCCGAGTGGGAAGAGTATTTCCAGGCTAAACATATCCCAGCCTGCCGCGTGCGCGAACTGCGCGAAGCCGTCGCCGACCCGCAGGTGAAGCATCGCGGCCTGATGCACAAGTTCGAAGTCATGGAAGGTGTCGGCAAGCCGATGTCGGTGCCGCTCACGGCGTTTCGCTTCCAGCATGGCGGCGCTTCGGTCGAACGTGCGCCAGGCAAGGTCGGTCAGCACACCGATGAAGTACTGAAGCTCGTCGGCTATACCGACGCCGATCTCGCCGGCCTGCGCAAGTCGAAGGCAGTTCTCTGAGCGGCAGCACGCCCCCCGCAACGCTTCGCGCCAGCCGCATCCGCATCGTCGGCATCGCCGTCTTCGTGGCGATGTCGGCGCAGTTCTTTCGCAACGCGCACGTCGTCGTTGCACCCGACATCATGCGCGAACTCGGCGCGTCGGCCGCTTCGCTCGCCGCGCTGACCAGCGCGATGTTCATCGCCTCGGCAATATCCCAGATCCCGGGCGGCATTCTCCTCGATCGCTTCGGCACCCGGGTGATGCTCCCCATCATGCTGGTGCTCTCGGGCATCGGCGCCGGCCTGTTCGGCGCGGCGCAAAGCGTCGGTCAGCTCGTGTTCGCGCGCGCCTTCATGGGCGTCGGCGGCGCTGTACTCGTCATGGCGGGGATCGTCGCCTGCGCCCGCTGGTTCGATGCCCGCCATTTCTCCACGATCGCTGGCGGCATCATGGCGACGAGCCAGCTCGGCAATCTCCTGTCGACGATCCCGATGGCACTGATCGCGTCCTGGTTCGGTTGGCGCGGCGCCTATGCGGCCGTGGTCGTTTTCACTTTCCTGCTCGCAGCAATCGTCTATGCCTGCATCCGGGATGCACCGCCCGGCCACGACTTCCATGCGCGACCGCGCGAGACCCTGCGTCAGAGTGCGGCGGGTGTCGTCGAAGTGCTGCGCATCCCCGGCATCTGGCGATTGCTGGTCATGGCCTGGTTCGCATGGGGTACGACGAGCTGCATCGTCGGCCTGTGGGCCGGCCCGTACCTGAGCGACGTCCACGGACTCGACACGCTCGGCCGCGGAAAGGTCCTGTTCTGGATCGCCTGCGGCGTGATCGCGGGTGGACTCACGTTTACCTATATCGATCGTCGGTCCGGGCGAACCAAGCAATTGATCGTGGCGGGCACCGTGGTCAACATCGCCGTGTTCGGCACTCTCACGGCCCTGGCCAGCCCGGGGATCGTTACCGTGACGGCCCTGCTCTCGCTGATGGGCTTCGTCGGTGGCTATAGCGTACTCATCGCCACCCATGGACGCAGCTTTTATCCCGAGCGTCTCATCGGTCGCGGCATCACGACAGTCAACTGTGCGGTCCTGTTCGGAGCCGCGTCGCTGCAAGTGGCTACGGGGGTCATCGTCAGCGCCCTTTCGCAGACAGGCGCACCAATCCCCGAGAGCGCATTTCGCGCAATGTTCGCCGCGCTGGCGATCACGCTGGTCGCGGCACTTGTCTGCTACCGGCGCTGTCCCGAGCCCAGGTTGGTCGACGCCCGCCGGGCTTGACGGCATGCCGCTTCGGAACGAGCGTCTGATCGGTAGTGCGGTCGACCGATTCGAAGCGCCGCCGACCGCGCGTCGGTGAAGTCCACATATCGATTTTCTGGTTGCGTTCCGATTCCCTGACGGGCGCGAAACGTGCTCCCCACTTCGATTCTGATGTGGGAGCCGCCGTGCAGCCGCACCTGTGAGCAAATATCCCGACACTAACGACGAAGTCGCGTCGAGCGCCTTGGACAGGCGCTTTCGCCTGCTGGTCGAATCGATTCGCGACTACGCGATCTTCATGCTCGACCCCAACGGCTACATCCTCTCCTGGAATGCCGGCGCGGAGCGCATCAAGGGCTACACGGCCGACGAGATCATCGGTCGGCACTTCTCGACGTTCTATCCCGCGCAAGCCGTACAAAGCGGCCATCCCGAATTCGAGCTGCGCGTCGCCGCGCAAACCGGACGTTTCGAGGAAGAAGGTTGGCGGGTACGTCGCGACGGCAGCCTGTTCTGGGCCAACGTCGTGATCACTGCGTTGTACGACGACGCAGGCACCCTGCGCGGATTCGGCAAGGTCACACGCGACCTTACCCAGCGCCGCGCACAGGAAGAATCGCTGCGCCAAAGCGAAGAGCGCTTTCGGCTGCTCGTCGAGGGCGTCAGCGACTACGCGATCTTCATGCTGGACGCCAACGGCCACATCGCCACCTGGAACCTGGGCGCACAGCACATCATCGGTTACGAACCCGCTCAGATCGTCGGTCGACACTTTTCCGCGTTCTACCCGCCGGATGCCGTCGAGAGCGGCTGGCCCGAACACGAACTGCAAGTCGCCACGATCCAGGGGCGCTTCGAAGAAGAAGGCTGGCGATTGCGCAGCGACGGCACGCAGTTCTGGGCGAGTGTCGTCATTACCGCACTGCGCGACGAAGGGGGCCGGCTGCGCGGCTTTGCCAAGCTCACGCGGGATCTCACCGAGCGACGGCGCGCCGAAGTGATGGCAGCCGACGGCGCGCGACGCGACGAACTGCTCGACGCCGAACGACGCGCGCGTATCGAGGCCCAGCGGGCGGCACGCATGAAGGACGAGTTCCTCGCGACGCTCTCCCACGAACTGCGGACGCCGCTCAACGCAATTCTCGGATGGACGCAGCTCCTGCGCCGTCCTCGCTCGGGAACCCAGCCGGACCTCCACCACGGCCTGGAGGTCATCGAGCGCAACGCCCGCGCGCAGATCCAGCTCGTCGACGATCTACTCGACTTGAGCCGCATCATGTCGGGACGCTTTCGACTGGACCTGCGACGGCTGGAATCCGCCGATGTGCTTCGCGGCGTACTGGAATCGGCTCGGCCCGCCGCCGAGGCGAAAGGCGTCAGACTCGATGCTTCGATTCCCCTGGAAGCCGGCACGATCGTCGCGGACGCAGGCCGCCTGCAGCAAGTCGTCTGGAATCTGCTCAGCAACGCCATCAAGTTCACCCCTCGCGGCGGCGAGGTCCATATGGCGTTGAGCCCGGTAGGGACGCAAGTCGAGATAACGGTCACGGATTCCGGGGTCGGCATTCCGCCGCAGTTCCTGCCGCACGTGTTCGATCGTTTCTCGCAGCAAGACAGCACGGCGAGCCGAAGCTACAGCGGCCTTGGGCTGGGACTCGCCATTGCCAAACAGCTCATCGAGCTCCATGGCGGCGCCATCTTCGCGCACAGCGCGGGCGAAGGTCGGGGTGCGACATTCGCCCTCACCTTGCCGCTGGCCTCCGTTGTTCGAAGCGTCGATCAAACGATGCCCGACGATAGCGCGCCGACGGACGATCGCACGGGGCTGCCGCGCCTGGATCGATTGAGCATATTGATCGTCGAGGACGAACCGGATGCGCGAGAACTCGTCGGGCGCATCCTCGAAGCGCATGGCGCTCGCGTGACCCTCGCGGCCTCTGCCGAAGAGGCGCTGCGCCTCCTGGACGTGAATTCCCCAGACGTGCTCGTAAGCGATATCGGGATGCCGGGGATGGACGGCTACCAGCTCATGCGCCGCATCCGGTCGACCGAGCCCAAAGGCAAACGCCTGCCCGCATTGGCGCTGACGGCTTTCGCTCGTGCGGAGGACCGCAAGCGCGTCATGCTGGCGGGGTTCCAGTCGCATCTGGCCAAGCCGTTCGACGTCAACGAGCTCGTTTTGCTCGTATCGAGCCTCGCAGACCGTCCGGTCGGGACGGGCTGACGCGCCTCGGGAAGCGCAACAGCATCAGCAGGGCTCTCTGTTCGGCACCGGAGCGATTCCGAACTTGTAGACCGTGCGATGCGAACCCGACCCACCGTGCGGCGGTTCCGGGCTGAGCGGACATCGCGGCTCCCGCCTGCCCTCGACGTTCAGGGTGACGTCGTCGCAAACGTACGCCCATAACCCACCGAAGACCGGACGGAACTGCCAGTAGACGTATCCGGAGTGCGCGGCAAGCCTGATGAGTTCGTCCGCATCGGGTGCCTCGGAGATCACGAGCTCGCTGACCTGATAGTGCACGGCGCACTGACCGAACGCGTTGAGACAGTCGATGGCTTCGCGCCCGGGTGCGCCGGGGCGCATGCAGGCCGGACGTTCGGCTCGAACGACGTCCCACGCGCCGAGCTCCCAACCCGCCTCCATCGTCGCGGAATCGAGTTCCGCGAGGTCGCTCCAGCGTTCGTTGACCTGTAGCGACGTGCTGGGCACGGACGTGAGCGTAAGGGTGCTGCCGACGTCTCGTTCGGCGTTGCGCTCCTTGACGAAGCCGTGCCAATGCAGGGTGAGTATGACCGGGGTGTCGGGGCAGCTTACCGCCGCGACGGTGACGCCGACCAGCGGCAGGCGGTTGCACGTGAGTTGTTCGTTGATGCAGTCGAGTAGTTCCATCGATGTTCGCGCTCCACCGAAAAACAAGGTTGCTCGCATTGCTGCGTCGAGCAATTACAATGCCGATCCATGCTCTGGGAGCCTGTCGGACAGGCTCCTCGCACGCAGACATTGTGCGTCGAGTCTCGAATGAAGTGTTGGCAGCCGCCCCGCATGATTGACAACAAGCGTCTCCTCGATCGCAGCCTGCGCGCCGTGTGGCATCCATGCACGCAGATGAAGACGCACGAGCACCTCCCCCTCGTGCCGCTCGCGCGTGGAGAGGGGGCGTGGCTATACGACTACGAGGGCCGGCGTTATCTCGATGCCGTCAGCTCGTGGTGGGTCAATGTCTTCGGCCATGCGAACCCCCGCATCAATGCGGCCCTGATCGATCAACTCGGCACGCTCGAGCACGCCATCCTCGCAGGCTGCACGCATGCACCGGTGGTGGAACTTTCGGAGCGCCTGGCCCGACTGGCGCCGGGCGATCTGGGCCACTGCTTCTACGGTTCGGACGGCGCATCGGCGACCGAGATCGCGCTGAAGATGAGCTTCCATTACTGGAGAAACCGGGGGCGCACCGGCAAGGATCGGTTCGTGAGCCTCGCCCAGAGCTACCACGGCGAGACGCTCGGCGCGTTGTCGGTCACCGATGTCGCCCTGTTCAAGGACACTTACGCACCCTTGCTGCGCGCGTCGACCCAGGTGCCGAGTCCCGATGCGCGGCTTGCGGCGGGCACCCCGGACGCCGAAGCGCACGCCCTCGTCTGCGCAGCGGTGCTCGAACAGCATCTGGAAGCGAACCATGCGCAGACGGCCTCGCTCATCCTCGAGCCACTGGTTCAAGGTGCGTGCGGAATGGGCATGTACCACCCCGCTTACCTCAAGCGCGCCCGCGAGCTTTGTTCTCGATACGAGGTGCTGTTGATCGTCGATGAAATCATGACCGGGTTCGGCCGCACCGGGACCTTGTTCGCATGCGAGCAGGCCGGCATCGCGCCGGATCTCATGTGTCTTTCCAAGGCGATCACCGGCGGCTATCTGCCGCTTTCGGTCGTCATGGCAACCGATGAGGTGTACAACGCCTTCTACGACGACGATATCGCGCGCGGCTTTCTGCACTCGCATTCGTACACCGGCAACGCACTCGCCTGCCGCGCCGCCCTCGCCACGCTCGACATCTTCGAGCAGGATGAAATCATCGCGTCGAACGCTCGCAAGGCGATCCGATTCAACGAACTTGCCGTTTCACTGCAACAGCACACGAGGATTGGACAGTTCCGACACCTCGGCATGATCTGGGCGTTCGAAGTGCGCAGCGACAATCCGCGCTTCGGACGCGAGTTCTCGCTCGCCGCACTCGATCGCGAACTGTTGCTGCGACCGATCGGCAACACCGTGTACTTCATGCCGCCCTACATCATCGACGAAGGCCAATGGCGTCATCTCGTGGAAGGAACGATCGCATGCATCGATCGATGCGCCTGATCGCCGGGCTCGTCTGTCTGGCAACTTCGATTTCGGCGCACGCGCAGGCAACGACGCGCCTGCCGCCGGCCCTGGAGCAAGGCCTGAAAGCCGTCGGCCTGCCGCTCGACAGCACGTCGATCGTCATTCAGGAGGTGACATCGGAGCGCCCGATCATTTCGCACAACGCGCAGCAGCCGATGAATCCCGCGTCGGTCATGAAGCTCGTGACGACCTACGCCGGACTCGAAATGCTGGGACCGGCCTACACCTGGAGTACCGATGCCTTCGCCCTGGGCCCGGTGCGCAACGGCACCCTCGACGGGGATCTTCTGATACGTGGCCAGGGTGATCCCAAGCTCACCCTGGAAGGCTTCTGGCTTTTCCTGCGCGGGCTGCAGGCGCGCGGCATTCGCGAGATCCGCGGCGATCTCATCCTCGACCGCAGCTTCTACGGCTTCCATCCCGGCGACCCGGGCAGTTTCGACAACGATCCCACGCAGGTGTACAACACCCTCCCGGACGCCCTGCTCGTCAACTTCAAGGCGGTGCGCGTGAGCTTCCTGCCGGATGCCGGCGCTCAACGCGTGCAGATATCGGTCGAGCCCCCGCTCGGCGAAGTCGAGATCGTCAACCACATCCAGCTCGATCAGGCTCCCTGTCCCGACTGGCGTGCACGGGTGCGCCCCGAGATTCGCGCGGAGCAGACCAACGCGCAGTTGATATTCACCGGGCGCATGTCCGCGGCCTGCGGGGAGCAATCGCGTCACTACAGCATCCTGTCGCCGCAAACCTACACGGGTGGTCTCTTCCGTCGCCTGTGGACCGAACTCGGCGGTCGCTTCAGCGGACAGGTGCGTGAAGGCATCGCGCCTGCGGGCGAACGCCCCTTCTCGACGCAGATCTCACCCACGGTCGCGGAAGTCGTGCGCGACGTCAACAAGTTCAGCAACAACACGATGGCGCGCCAGCTCTATCTCACGCTCGGGGTTTCGACGTTCGGTGCGCCCGCGACCCCGGAGAAGTCGGATCGCGCCCTGCGGCAGTGGCTCGCACAGAAGCAACTCGATCTGCCGGATCTCGTCGTCGAGAACGGTTCGGGACTCTCGCGCATCGAGCGCATCAGCGCAAACAGCCTCACGGCCATGCTGCGCGCGGCGTGGCGCAGCCCCGTCATGCCGGAGTTTCTCGCCTCCATGCCGGTCGTCGGCGTCGACGGCACGCAGCGCCGGCGGGCCCGCACCCTTTCCTACGCCGGTCGTGCGCACATCAAGGGCGGAACGATCAACGGCGTACGCGCGATGGCAGGCTACATCGTCGATACGAACGCACGGCGCTGGATCGTCGTGTGCATGATCAACCATCCGAAGGTGCACAACGGCAACGCGCACCCGTTCTTCGATCGCGTGCTGCAGTGGGCGTACAACCGGGCGATCAATACGCCGCTGGCACCCGAGGCGCAGGAAGGCGTGCTGGAATGACGGGGTAGGCTGGCGCCAGGCTGCGCATCAAAGCTTCAGTTCGGCCATGAGCGCATCCACGCGACGCTTCACTGCTTCGTCCATCGAGATCGGCACACCCCACTTGCGATCCGTTTCGCCGGGCCACTTGTTGGTGGCATCGATGCCCATCTTCGAGCCGAGGCCCGCCACCGGGCTCGCGAAATCCAGAGAATCGATCGGCGTCGCGTCGGCGAAGAAGGTATCCCGACGCGGATCGACCCGGGTCGTCAATGCCCAGATCACATCCTTCCAGTCCCGGACATTCACGTCGTCATCGGTCACGATGATGAACTTCGTGTACATGAACTGGCGCAGGAAGCTCCAGATCCCGAACATGATGCGCTTGGCATGGCCGGGATACTGCTTGCGGATGCTGACCACGGACATGCGGTAGGAACAGCCCTCGGGCGGCAGATGGAAATCGACGATTTCCGGAAACTGCTTGCGCAGCAGCGGTACGAACACTTCGTTCAGCGCCATGCCGAGCACGGCCGGCTCGTCGGGCGGCTTGCCGGTATACGTCGAGTGATAGATGGCCCCCGTGCGCATGCCGATGCGTTCGATCGTCATGACGGGAAAGCGGTCCTGCTCGTTGTAGTAGCCGGTGTGATCGCCGAACGGACCTTCCAACGCCGTGTCGTTCGGATGGATGTGCCCTTCGAAGACGATCTCGGCCCGGGCAGGCACCTGCAGATCGGCATGCCGACATGCCGTCAATTCCGTGCGACGCCCCCGCAGCAGACCGGCGAACTGATATTCCGACAGGGCATCGGGCACCGGCGTCACCGCGCCGAGGATGGTCGCCGGATCGGCCCCGAGCGCGACCGCGATCGGAAAGGGCTGGCCGGGATGTGCAAGGCTGTGATCGCGAAAGTCCAGTGCGCCACCACGATGCGCGAGCCAGCGCACGATGACGCGATTCGGCCCGATGACCTGCATGCGGTAGATGCCGAGGTTTTGGCGCTTGCGCTGCGGCCCGCGCGTGACCACCAGCCCCCACGTGATGAGCGGCCCCGCATCGCCGGGCCAGCACGTCTGTACGGGCAGCCGCGACAGATCGACATCGGTTTGCTCGAGGACATGCTCGTAGCAAGGCGCGCTGCCGACGATCTTCGGCGCCATCGACACGATCTGCTTCAGGAGCGGCAGTTTCTCCCAGGCGTCCTTGAGCCCCTTGGGCGGATCGGGCTCCTTGAGATACGCGAGCAACTCCCCCAGTTCGCGCAAGGCAGAGATGTCCTCTCGCCCCATACCGAGCGCGACGCGACGAGGTGTACCGAAGAGGTTGCCGAGCACCGGCATCGCGTGACCCGTCACCCGCTCGAAGAGCAGCGCCGGACCTTCCTTCTTCAACACACGATCGCAAAGCTCCGTCATCTCGAGGTAGGCATCGACCTCGGTGCGCACCCGCTTCAACTCGCCGCCGGCCTCGAGCTGGTCGATGAACTCCCGCAAATCCCGATATGCCTTCATGCTTTGATCCGGTTGCCTACAGCTTGACCCACGGCATCGGAATCCGCAGCCAGAAATCGAGTACGATGCCGGCGAAGATCGCCGCACCGATCCAGTTGTTGTGCAGGAAGGCCCTGAAGCAGCCCTCGCGCGTGCGATCCCTGATCATGAAGTACTGCATGTATGCCAGCAGCGCCGCGATGCCGACGCCGCCGAAGTACGCGATGCCGAGATTGACTCGATAGCCGATCAGCGCCATCGCGCCGAGAAAGATCGCGTGACAGGCCATGGTCCAGGCGACGTCCTTGGTGCCGAAGAGGATGGCCGAGGTCTTGATGCCGATGCGCTTGTCGTCGTCACGATCGACCATGGCGTACTGGGTATCGTAGGCGATGGTCCAGAACACGTGAGCGACATAGAACCACCATGCAGCGGGCGGGATGGCGTTCTGGTGCGCCGCGAATGCCATCGGAATGCCGAATCCGAACGCGGCGCCCAGCCACGCCTGGGGCAGCCAGAAGAATCGCTTGAGGAACGGATAGATCACCGCAAGCCCCAGCGCGACGAACGACAGCTGGATCGTGAGGCGATTGAGCTGCGTGACGAGAAGAAACGCGAGCCCCGCCAGCACGGCAGCCAGTACGACGGCCTCCGTCACGGAAATCGTACGCGCCGCCAAGGGTCGATCGCGGGTACGCTCGACGTGCGGATCGTAGTTGCGATCGGCAATGTCGTTGACCACGCATCCCGCCGAGCGCATCAGGGCAACACCGAGCACGAAGATGACCACGACGACACTATTGGGCGAGCCGAACGACGATAGCCAAAGCCCCCACAGGGTCGGCCACAAGAGGAGCAGGATGCCGATCGGCTTGTCCAGACGGACGAGCCGCTCATAGATATCGAGTCGCTCCCTGAGTGTCGTCATCGCAGTCGATTCGATTGCCAACAATCCGCCAGCCCGGGCAGAAACGCTTCGCTCACCAGCAGCGGCGCCGCGCGCATGAAGAATACTGATCGGCGAGCCCACAGCGGCGGCAGATCGTAGCGTGTTGCGGCCGTCGCCGCGCAGTATAGCGGATGGCCGGCGTGGAGCCGTCGAAAGCGCAGCGGTCTGCGCTCGACGCGCGGATCGGCGAAGAGTGCAGCACCCAAGGGCCGCGATCCCAGGCGAGAGATCGCATGCCAGGGTCCGCGCAGATCGTCCGCCCGCAATACGCTGTGCGCGAACACCAACGGCACGTCGCCATCCATGAGCAATACGTCGCGACCGACCAGGGGCGTGCGCCTAGCGCCGAGAATCGGCACCTCGTCCGGTCCGCCCGGTACCCGGCCCTGCGCGATGACCCGAACATGGAAGTTCCGGCACAGGACCTTGAGGCGGGCCGTCAGCGACCCGCGATCGAGCAGCCATTCGCGCATGACGCCTTGCGCGCCCAGCGGTGAGCGCCGCCAGCGTTCGTCGATCCCCGGCGTCGAGCCGTGCCGATCTGTACACGATTGCCGCATCAGGCCTTCAGAAATTCGTGCCGCGATCCCAGCCAGCGCTCGAGATGCGCCCGGGCAAGCCGCGGCTCCAGTTTGAGCATGCGCTCGGCCAGGGCCCGTGCCTGCTCGAGCAGGGCAATGTCGGTGGCAAGATCGGCGAAGCGCAGCATCGGCACACCGCTTTGACGAGCGCCGAGTAATTCACCCGGCCCCCGCAGTTCGAGATCCTTGCGCGCGATCTCGAAGCCGTCCGTGTTCTCGTAGATGATCTTCAGCCGGGCGCGCGCCGTCGCCGACAATCCCGTCTCGTACATCAGAATGCAGGCGCTCGCCTCACGCCCGCGGCCGACGCGTCCGCGGAGCTGATGCAGTTGCGCCAATCCCATGCGCTCTGCATTCTCGATGACCATCAGGGTCGCATTCGGGACGTCGACGCCGACTTCGATCACCGTCGTGGCAACGAGCAGCTGCAGCTCGCCGGCCTTGAATTCGGCCATCACTTCGGCTTTCTCGGTGGACGGTAGCCTGCCGTGCACGAGTCCCACGCGTAGCTCGGGGAAGGTTTCCTGAATCGCGCTGTGCGTTGCGAGCGCAGTCTGGAGCTGCAAGGTTTCGGACTCTTCGATGAGCGGGCAGACCCAATACGCCTGACCGCCGGCGAGACACGCATCGCGCACGCGTGTCACCACTTCGTCGCGCCGGTTGGCAGCGACGAGCTTGGTGGTGATCGGTGTACGCCCGGGCGGCAGCATGTCGATCAGGCTTACATCCAGGTCGGCATAGAAACTCATCGCGAGTGTGCGCGGTATCGGCGTTGCGCTCATCATCAGACGATGAGGTTCGATGCCGTCCACGCTCTTCTGCGCAAGCGCCAGGCGCTCACGTACGCCGAAACGATGCTGCTCGTCCACGATGGCCAAACCGAGGCGTTGGAACTCGATGGCGTCCTGGATGAGTGCGTGCGTACCCACGGCCACCATCGCTTCGCCGCTGAGCAGGCGCGCTCTTGCCGCTTCGCGCTCGCGTTTCTTCTGGCCGCCGCAGATCCACACCACGTCGATGCCGAGAGGCCGCAGCCAGGCATCGAACTTCACGAAGTGCTGCTCGGCCAGAATTTCGGTCGGAGCCATGACAGCCACCTGCCAATCGTTTTCGATCGCCTGCAGCGCCGCGGCCGCCGCGACGATCGTTTTGCCGCTGCCGACGTCCCCTTGCAGCAGTCGCTGCATCGGATGCGGCCGATTGAGATCGGCACGGATCTCGGCGAGCACTCGATGCTGTGCCGGCGTGAGTTCGAAAGGCAACGACACCATCAGTTGCGCGGCAAGGTGTCCCCGCGGCGCAAGTTCGGGAGCAGCGCGCTTGCCGCGCCGCTCATGACTCATACGCATGGACAACTGCTGCGCCAGCAATTCGTCGAACTTCATGCGGCTCCAGGCCGGATGCTCGCGTCGCTCCAGCGCCCCGACATCGGAGTTCGGCGTTGGCGCATGCAGAAACCGAACCGCTTCGGCGAACCCTGCCAGACGATACTCGGCCCGAGTCGGTTCGGAGAGCGTGTCGCTCAGGTCGGACGATTTCAGCGCTCGCTGCACGAGCGGGCGCAGCGCATGTTGCGACAATCCGGCCGTCGCAGGATATACCGGCGTGAGCGTCGTGGGCAGCGGCTCGGCACCGCGCAATACCCGATAGCGCGGATGCACGATCTCCGGTCCGAACATGCTGGTTCGAACTTCGCCGATCAATCGCAGGCGCGCCCCCGGGATGAGCTGCTTCGCCTGACTCGGATAGAAGTTGAGAAAGCGCAGCGTCAGCTCCGCACCGTCGTCCTGGGTACGAACGACGAGTTGCTTGCGTGGCCGATGGATGACCTCGGCTTCGACAACGGTCGCTTCGGTCTGGACCACGGCGCCTACCCGGATCTCGCGCAGCGGCACGAGCCGCGTCTCATCCTCGTAGCGCATCGGCAGATGCAGGACGAGATCGAACCAGGTGCGGATGCCGAGCTTGTCGAGCTTGGCGGCGATCTCGTCGCTCACCGTGCCGAGATCCGCCAGGTTTCCCCCGGCACGTGTCGGCGGCAAGTTCGGCCGATCGGCCTTGCCGCTGGCCACCTTCTCCGATGCGGATGCCATCGGATCAGCCCCAACCCAGGGTTGCAACCCTGGGTTGGGTGCGAGACTTACGGCGTGCCACCGGCGGATTCGCTCCGGTGCATGATGGCATCGACCTCGACGAGCGCACCGCGGGGAAGGCTCGCGACGCCAACGGTCGATCGGGCCGGATACGGCTCATGGAAGTGGCGGCTCATCGCTTCGTTCACGTGGCCGAAATGCGCCAGGTCCGTCAGGTACACGGTCACGCGAACCAGGTCGTCGAACGTGCCGCCGGCCGCTGCGACCACCGCCCGCAGGTTCGCGAACACACGCTCGACCTGCGCCTCGATGCCATCGACCAGTTGCCCGGTGGCCGGATCGAGGCCGATCTGCCCGGACAGGTAGACGGTGCCGCCGGCCCGGATGGCCTGGGAGTAGGTGCCGATCGCCGCAGGGGCGTCCGCTGTCTGAATCCGCTGGTTGCTCATTGATCGACAAGAGGAAAGACCGTCGTGCTCGGATCATAGCGGATTGCGGCGGCGCTTTCGCGCGTCGCCGGGGCGACGTGCACCGAGCGTGCCGGCGCTTCGCTTCGAGCGCCGGCCGGGTCGGAAGCTACTTCATCGGCAACCGCAGAACATCCTTCGCCACGATGTTGCGTTGAATCTCGTTCGATCCGCCGTAGATGGTGCCGGGACGGGACATGTAGAAGGGCGAGAGCACATCCACCGTCTCGCCGTCGAAATCGACATTGCCCTCGTACATCGATTTTTCCTCGGCCGCTTCGAGCAGCAACTCCGAGATGCGCTGGTAGAGCTCCATGGCGTAGATCTTGAGGATCGACACGTCGGGCCCGAGGGTCTGGCCGCGGCGGACCTGATCGACGTAGCGCAGGAAGAGCGAGTTCTGATCGGCGAGATCGAGCTTCAATTGCGCGAACTTGTCGGCGAAGCCGGGATCGTCGAGCAGGCCTCGACTTCGCGCGACCTTTTCCAGCTTCGTGAACGCGTAGCGCGTGCGCCGCGGACTGCCGATGGTCAGCCGTTCGAAACCGAGCAGGGCCTTCGCGATCGTCCAGCCCTTGTTGATCTCGCCCACGAGGGCATCGAGTGGTACGCGTACGTTGTCGAAGAAGACCTGTGCGAACTCCTCATGACCGGCGATGTTGCGAATCGGCCGCAGCGTGATGCCCGGCGTCTGCATGCTCATCACCATGAAGCTGATGCCTTCCTGCTTCTTGGCGGCCTGCCGATCGGTGCGGACCAGCACGTAGATGTGGTTGGCATCCATCGACATCGAGGTCCAGATCTTCGAGCCGTTGATGACCCACTCGTCGCCCTCGCGCACGGCGTTGGTTTGCAGGCTTGCGAGATCGGAACCCGAGTTCGGCTCGGAATACCCCTGGCACCAGACGTGTTCGCCGGTGAGGATCGGCTGCAGATACTTTTTCTTTTGCGCCTCGGTGCCGTAGCGCATGAGCGTGGGACCGACCTGCGTAATGCCCTGATCGGGCATGCGCCCGATGCCGCAGCGCTCGGTTTCTTCGAGCATGATGATCTGCTTCGAGGGCGAAAGGCCCATGCCGCCCGCTTCCGCGGGCCAGGCCGGGGCGATCCAGCCCTTTTTCGACATCGCCTGATACCAGGGCTTGCACTCCTGCCAGCGCAGTCGCCGCGGCAGGAAGCGAAGCTCCACGGGGTAGTTGGCTTCGAAAAACGTCCGCACTTCCTTGCGGAAGGCTTCGTCGCTCATTGCGTTCCAGTCGGTCATGACTTTGCCCTCCTCACTCGGATTCCGCAGGGGCCAGCTGCAGGAAGCGCCGCCGGTGGTACGCGCTGTTGCCCAGGGATGAAGCCAGGATCAACGCGCGCTTCACGTAGAGCCCGACATCGGCGTCTTCCGTAAAGCCGATGCCGCCGTGCATCTGGATCGCCTGGCGCGTGATGAGCGACGCCGCATCGGAGCACCGCGCCTTCGCGCGGCTGACCGCGGCGGCCGTCGCCGTCTCGTTCGGCCGATCGTCCAGCGCATCGACGGCATCCTTGAGCACGACCGTTGACAGCTGCTCTTGTATGTAGAGATCGACCGATCGGTGCTGCAGCACCTGGAAGCTGCCGATAGGCCGATTGAACTGCACGCGGGTCTTGATGTAGTCGAGCGTCATCTCCAGGGCCCGATTCATGACGCCGAGCAGTTCCGCACTCGCCATGGCCGTTGCCTCGTCGATGGCCCGATCAAGTGCCCCGCGGGCGATCTCTCCCCGAGCGATGACGTTCGCCTCGGGCAGCCTGACGTTCCCCAGTTCGATGACGGCAGCAAAGCGGCCATCGACCACCGGTTCGAGCGTCACCTTCAACCCGGAGGCATTCGCCGGCACCCAGACCAGCATGTCGCCGCCGTCGCCCCTTGCGGCGACGATGAAGCCGTCCGCACCCGCGGCCCCGGCGACGAAGCGCTTGCGTCCGTTCAGGGTCACCTGTCCGCCGGCGAGCCCGGCAGAAGTCGCACAAGCGTTGCTGCCGAAATCGCCTGCCTGTTCCTGCCAGGCTAGGGCGGCGATCAGATCACCGCTCGCAATACCGGTGAGTAGCTCCGAGGCGAGCTTCTCGTCCTGCGAGTGCACGAGCACGCGGGCGGCGAGCACGGCGCAGGTAAGTACTGGTTCGGGGGTCAGCACGCGAGCGAGCCCGCGGCACACTTCGGCCATCTCGCCCAAACCGAGCGCCATCCCGCCGCATCGCTCGGGAACGAGGAGACCGGCCCATCCCATGCCGGCGATCTCGCGCCACAACCCTCGGTCGAACCCCGGTTCGACGCCGCGCCACTTGCGCACACGTGGCACCTCGGTCGCCCGGCGCGCGAAATCGTCTACGCTCTCGGCGAGCATGCGCCGATCGTCGTCGCGCGCGCTGACCGCTTCCGCTGCTTGCATTTGCACTTCCTCCGGCCCATCGGCCAAGCCGACGGATCAATCGATTCTTCGAGATTGCGACTCGACCGATGATAGCAAGGGACCCCAGCGCCGGACATTGAAGTCGAGCAAGAATTCGTTGCGTAATGCTGCGTCCGTTCGCGCAAGTCCGTATCGTGGCACAACGAGCCCCGAGCGAAGACGAATGGCGTTGAGCCGCGAGACGCGGCAGGATAGGCAAGGACCGGGATCCTGTCGCGCTCGGCGCGGACAGGAGAGGGCTCACACTTCCGGCTCCCCGTTTCCCTCCTCCCCAGCGTAGCCCTACGCCTTCGCCTTCTCGTTCTGCAAAATCTGAAAGCCGGCCTGCAACGCCTGCTCATAGCGCCCCTTTTCCTGCGCCATCGACTCGTCGGTCCACTTCCACAGGCCTTCCTTGGCCTTCATCCCGATCGCCCCGCGGTCGACGAGATCCTTCAGGATCTTCGGGGGTACGGATGCGTTAGACAGGCTCGGATAGATTGTACTGCCGGCGAAGTAGTTGGTATCCCAGCCCGACATCTCCTTCTGCATGATCGGGCCGCAGGCGATGAACCGAAACCCGAAGCCGTAGCGAACTGCGTCGTCGATGCCTTCCGCCGTGGCGATGCCGTTGTCGAGCAGCCAGAAGACCTCGCGCAGCAGGGCATGCTGCATCCGGTTGGCCAGGAAACCGGGGATGTCCTTCTTCACCATGACGGGCACCTTGCCCACGGCCTTCATGATCGAGAACACCTGATCCGCGTACTTCTGATCGGTGAATTCGGCGCACACCACTTCGACCAGCGGCACCAGATGCGCCGGCATGAAGTAGTGGGCCCCGCAAACGCGCTCGCGGGTCTTGAGGTGTTTCCCGACTTCGGTGATCGGAAAGCTGGACGTGTTGGTCGCGAGCGGCACGTCGGGGCGCGCATAGGTCTCGAGCTCGGCGAAGACCTTGTGTTTGAGCGCGAGGTCTTCGGATACGGCCTCGATCACGAGATCGACCGACTTCCACGGCACGTCGGCAAGTGCGGCGTAGGCCTTGACCGATTCGGCGCAGCCGCCGTCCGCGGACAAGCGTTCCAGCCCCTTCGTCACCCGGCCTGCGAGTGCATCGCGCGTCTGCTGCGACGGACTCATGACATGCGCATTCCAGCCTGCTGCGGCGAAACCCGTTGCGATGTCTCCCCCCATGATGCCGCCGCCGATGATGGCAACGCCGCTCTTGGCCATGTCGAGTCTCCGTGAATCGCTGTTGAACGTGCCACGGATTATAGGCACGCAAGACGAAGCCACGAGCGCAACGCCGAACGCTTACGATTCGGTCCGCAGTCCGATGCCATAGAAGTTTTTTGCTGCCCGGACCTTGTATTCGCTCGCACAGGCCACACCTTGGCCACGATCGGCTGAATCGTGTATGCTTCGCGGCCTTCCGTAGTTTTTGCGATTTTTCAAGCAACTACAGTGATCGCCGAAGCGCGGAGGAGCGCGCCCCAACGTCTGCACCCAAGCCGAGGTTCGACTCTCGAGAACCGACGCGGGCGCGCGGTCGTCCATACCAAGAGGGGAACACAATGATCAAGGTCGAGAACCTGACAAAGAACTTCGGCCCCAAGATCGCCGTCAATGACGTGTCGTTCAATGTCGAACGCGGAGAGGTGCTGGGCTTTCTCGGTCCTAACGGGGCCGGCAAATCCACCACCATGCGCATGGTCACCGGCTTCATCCCCCCGACGGCAGGGCGTATCACCGTCGGCGGACACGACATGCTCGCCAATCCGATTCCGGCTAAGCGTCTGATCGGCTATCTGCCCGAAAATGCACCTTCCTACACCGACATGACGGTGCACGGATTCCTCCGTTTTTGCGCAGAGATGCGCAACATCACAGGGGACGCCCGCAAGCGCGCCGTGAACAAGGCTGTCGAGCGCTGCATGCTGGAGAACGTGCTGTACCAGACCATCGATACGCTCTCCAAGGGATATCGCCACCGTACGGCGCTTGCGCAGTCGATCATCCACGATCCGGACATCCTGATCATGGACGAACCCACCGACGGCCTCGATCCGAACCAGAAGCACGAGGTGCGCAATCTGATCAAGACGATGGGCGCCAACAAGGCCATCATCTTCTCGACGCACATTCTCGAGGAAGTCGATGCCGCCTGCTCGCGCGTAATCATCATCGATCGCGGGCGCATCGTCGCCAACGGCACGCCGGACGAGCTGCGACGGCGTTCGCATCTGGCAGGATCCGTCGCAGTGGTGGTCTCGGGCGTGACGGCGGCACAACTCGGCGAGGGGCTGTCCGCCATCGACTTCGTCGAGCGTGTCGAAACGCTCGGAGAAACGCCTCAAAACGCCATCGTCCGCGCACATCCCAAATCTCCGGAGCAGAAACCGGCCCTCGTCCGCGCCGTCATGGAACTGGTCAGCCAGCGCCAATGGCAACTCGAGGACGTACGCACGGAGGAAGGCCACTTCGACGAGGTGTTCCGCTCGATCACCTTGCCGGATACGATCAAGGAGGCAAGGCAATGAGCGGCGGCGTCACGACGATCGTCAAGCGCGAACTGGCAGGCTATTTTGTCTCGCCGGTCGCGTACGTGTTTCTGGTCATCTTCCTGCTGCTGACGGGCTTCTTCACCTTCACCGTCGGCAATTTCTTCGAGCGCGGCGAAGCTTCGCTGGTCTCGTTCTTTACGTGGCATCCCTGGCTCTATCTGTTCCTCGTACCCGCGGTCGGCATGCGGCTTTGGTCCGAGGAGCGGCGCCTCGGCACGCTCGAATTGCTGCTGACCCTGCCGATCGCCACTTGGCAGGCCATCGTCGGCAAGTTTCTGGCCTCCTGGCTCTTCCTGATCCTCGCCCTGGTCCTGACGTTTCCGGTCATCATCACGGTCAACTGGCTGGGCGATCCCGACAACGGCGTGATTGCCTCCGGCTACGTCGGCAGCATGCTGCTCGCGGGCGCCTACCTTGCCGTGAGCTGCATGACTTCCGCGATGACCCGCAATCAGGTGATCAGCTTCATCCTGTCGGTCATCATCCTGCTGTTCCTGATTCTTTGCGGCTACAACCCCGTGACCGATTTGCTGTCACAGTGGGCAAGCCCGCAGGTGGTTCAAGTCGTCGCCTCGTTCTCGGTGATGACCCATTTCGACGCATTTCAGCGCGGCATCGTGGATATTCGTGACGTTCTCTTCTTCGGTTCGGTGATCGGCCTCGCGCTCTTCACCACCGGCGTCATCATCCGCGGCCTGCGCGCAGGTTGAGGAGGCACCCGATCATGCGAAAGAAAGGCCTGGAAACCTTCCTCTACTCGACGGCGGGGGTGGTCGCGCTTGCGCTCATCCTGATCGCAGTCAACTATATCTTCTCGCCCGTACGAGCGCGGGTCGATCTCACCGAGGGCAGGGTCTTCACCCTGTCCGAAGGTACGCGCGCGATTCTCACCAAGCTCGAATCGCCGGTGAAGATCCGCTTCTACTACACGCAAGGGGAAGCAACGCCGGTCGGGTTGAAGACCTTTGCGCAACGGGTCGAAGACCTTCTCGGCGAATTCCGCTCGGTCTCCGGCGGCAGGGTCGTCGTCGAGAAATACAACCCGCAGCCCGATTCCGACGCGGAAGAATCCGCAACGCTGGACGGCATCGAGGGCCAGATGCTCAACACGGGCGAGAAATTCTATCTCGGGCTCGCGATCAGCCAGCTCGACGACAAGGTCGCCATCCCCGTGCTGACGCCCGAGCGTGAGCGCCTGCTCGAATACGACCTCACGCGGGCCGTCGCGCGCGTCTCCACGGTGAAGAAGCCGGTGATCGGCGTGATGAGTGCCGCCCCGGTCTTCGGCCGCGGCCTGTCGCCCATGGCGATGCAGGAAAAGAAGGGGCTGACCGAACCCTGGGTCCTCATCTCCGAACTCAAGCGCGATTTCGAGCTGAAGGAAATCTCGCTCAACGCCGAGACGATCGACCCGGAGATCAAGGTCCTGCTCGTCATTCATCCGCGCGAGGTGACGGATACCACCCAGTACGCGATCGATCAGTTCATCATGCGCGGCGGCAAGCTCATCGCGTTCATGGATCCGTACATGTACTTCGACCAGCAGCCCGATCTGCAGAATCCGCTCGGCGGCAGCCAGGCCGGCCAGTCGACGCTCTACACGCTGCTCAAGAACTGGGGTTTCGAAATCGACCTGACGAAGGTGCTCGCCGATTTGAGCTACGCCAGCGGCGAGGGTCCGCGACTCCTGCCGACGCTGCTCAATCTCACGGGTGGTGCGCTCAATGCCGAAGATCCCGTTACCAGTCAGGTGGGATCGCTGCTGTACGCGTTCGGCGGCTACTTCAAGGGCAAGCCGGCCGAGGGCCTCAACATGACCGTGCTCGCCAAGAGCTCGCCCAACAACATGCCGGTGGACCTCATCATCGCCACGCTGACGGGCGAACCCTCGACCAAGGGCTTCGAACCGACCAACGCCGAACAGCCGCTCGCGATTCGCCTCACCGGCAAGTTCAAGAGCGCCTACCCGGACGGCAAGCCCAAGGATCCCTATGCCGAGATGCAAAAGCAGAAGGAAGGCGAGGGCAAGGAAGCCGCCCCTGCGAAGCCGGACGCCGCCGCGCCCCATCTGAAGGAAGCGAAGGAAGAAGGCATGGTGGTGCTCGTCGCCGATGCCGACATGCTCACGGACAACGCTGCCGTCGAGATTCAGGACGTCTTCGGCCAACGCGTCATCGTGCCGCGCAACGGCAACCTGAACCTCGCGCAAAGCCTGGTCGAGCAGCTCGCATCCGACAAGAATCTCATCGGACTGCGCAGCCGTGCCGCGTTCACGCGTCCGCTCACCGTCGTGCGGCAGATGGAATCCAAGGCGCAGGAAGCCTACCTCGGCAAGATCAAGCAGCTCGAGGACGACCTGCAGGAGACTCAGAAGAAGCTCGAGGACATCCAGAAGCGCCGAGGCGAAGCAAAGGACAAAGGGTCCGTCGTGCTCTCGCCCGAACAGCAGGTGGAGGTGGACAACTTCCGCAAGCGCTCGACGGAAGCCAGGGCCGAACTGAAGGAACTGCGCCGGAACCTGCGTGAAGACACGCAATCGCTGCAGTTCTGGACCAAGGTCGTGAACATCGGGGCGATTCCGCTGCTGGTGATACTGCTCGGCGCGGGCGTCGCCCTCTCCCGCAAGCAACAGGTGAGGCCATGAACCGCAAACAGCTCATCGTTCTGCTGCTGCTGGTGCTCGTGATCGGCGGCGTAGGCATCGTGATGTTCAAGCGCGATACCGAGGCCTGGCAGGGCCCGGATGCCCGGCTCGGGCAAAAGGTGCTCGCCTCACTGCAGGTGAGCGACATCGCGCACATCCACATCAAGCACAAGAACGAGGAGCTCAACCTCGTATTCGACGGCAAGGTGTGGGGGGTGAAGGAGCGCGGCGGCTACCCGGCCGATCCGGCACTCGTCTCCGAACTCACGTTCAAGGCGCGCGACTGGAAGATCGTCCAGAGCGAGCCGATCAGCGAGGAGCAGCGACCGCGCGTCGATGTCGCTGCACCGGATGCCAAGGAAGGCGCCTCCACGCTGCTCGAGTTCCGCGGCAAGGATGGCAAGCCGCTGGCAACGCTCTTCCTCGGCAAGAAGCACCTGGGCAAGCCGCCGCTGCAGGTGAAGGGCTTCGACAAGGGGCAGCCCGACGGGCGCTACCTCCTGATCGGCAGCGATCCCAGGACGGTCGTCGTCGTCCAGGACCCGATGAACAACATCGAGCCCAAGCCCGAAAAGTGGATCTCGAAGGAGTTCGTGCGCGTCGACAGCGTCAAAACCATCGAACTCGACAGCGGCGTCCCCGAGGCAAGCTACAAGCTCACGCGCGAAACCGAGATGGGCGACTTCGTCCTCGACGGCATCAAGCCCGGCCAGACGACGGACATCGGCGCATCGCTCTCGACGACCAATGCGCTCTACCAGCTTGCATTCGTCGACGTGACCACGATGAAGCCGGCGGAGCTGCAGCGTCCGACCAGGATCGAGATCGACACCTTCGACGGCTGGCACTACTCGATCAAGATCGCGCCGAAGGACGACACGCACATGTACTTCACGTTCAACGTGAGCGGCGAGTTCAAGAAGACCGAGCGCGTACCCCGCAAGGACGAAACCCCGGAGGACAAGGCCAAGCGCGACAAGGACCACGAAGAAAAAATGCAGCGCCTCGAAGCCCAACTCGCCCGCGAGAAGACGATGAACGACTGGGTCTACATCGTCGAGACCAAGACCCTGGGCGGACTGCTGCGGGTACGCGAGCGCTTCATCGAGAAGCCGGAGCCCCCTGTCGCGAAGAAATAGCGGCTTCGCGCGCGACCATTCATCGATGCCGGTTCACAAGAACCGGCATTTTTTTCGCCTGCGCTCAGCGTCGGTCAAGGCATGAGTCCGTGCGCGCGCAAGGCCTCGCGCACGATCTGCTGGCGCAGCGGCAAATCCGCTTCGCTCTTCACGGTCAGATTGAGCGCGAAGAAAGTCGTCTCGCCGCCCCGCTCCAGTGAGCCGACATACCAGCCGATCTGAGGCTGCCCGATCGCCCCCCATCCGGTTTTCGCGTGCAGCACGAACTGAGGCGTCCGCTCGACCACCATGATCTGCCGCAGCTTGTCGTACGTCCCGGTATCGAAAGGCAGTACGCGCCGGTGAATCCTGCGCAACAGCTCGATCTGATCGAGCGCACTGACGCGCAAGCTTCCGTCGAGCCAGAACGTGGCGACGTCGAAGGGCTCGCGCAGCACGCCGTAGTCGGCCCCGCGGATATGGTTGCGATACGGCTCGGCGCCGATCTTGCGTGCGAACGCCTGATAGCACCAGACACACGAGAGGCGAAAGGCGCTCTCCAACGTCTGATCGCGGTTCCAGTCCGCGAATTCGTGCTGTCGACCGTCCCAGCGCAACACGGCGTCGGGACGTTCGACGGCCCTCTCCTGCAGCGCGATCAGCGTGTTGAAGACCTTGAAGGTCGAAGCGGGCGTGAATCGAACGATCGCCCGGGCATCGTTGTGGATGATGGTGCGGTCGTCCCGCAGGCCCGCGATGACGAGCGTGCCCTGCGCACCGTGACTCGCGAAAATCTTCGCGATGCGCTCGTCCTCGGCGCGGGCAACGCCGAAAGACAGGAGCCCGAGCGCACCGACCAGCGCGAGCAGACGACCTCGCATGTCACTACCTCCGGAAAAAGCGCGCCAGTATAGCGGGTCACTCCGGTCCGGCGGGTGCAAATACGCTACCGTCGCTCGATGAGCGCAACCGACCGACACGCGGCCGCGTCGGTTGCCCGCTCGCTACGATCCGGTTAGCATCGTTCGACCCCGCCTCGAGGAGCCACGCATGCAGATCCGCGTCAATGCCGCATCGCCGTTCGCGCGCAAGGTGCGCATCATCGTCCGGGAAACCGGGCTGACTGATCGCGTCGAGGAGATCCAGACGGCCGTCTCGCCCGTCACGCCGAATGCCGATCTGGCCGGACAGAACCCGCTCATCAAGATCCCCGCGCTCACGCTGGCCGATGGTACGGCCCTCTACGATTCGCGGGTCATTTGCGAGTATCTCGACACGCTCGCCGGCACGAACCTCTTTCCTCAAAGCGGTCCGGAGCGCTGGCGTGCCCTGTGCCTGCAAGCGCTGTGCGACGGTATCCTCGATGCCGCCGTGATGATCCGCTACGAAGTCGCCGTGCGCCCGGAGCCGATCCGCTGGTCGAAGTGGATCGACGGCCAGCGCAGCAAGATCGAGGGCGGCCTCGCGGCACTCGAGAAGGCCCAGCCGCAATTCGGCGCCTCTTTCGATATCAGTCAGATCGGTGCGGCGTGCGTGCTTGGGTATCTGGATTTCCGTTTTCCGGAGATGGACTGGCGCACCCGCTATCCGGGGTTGCGGGCATGGTTCGAAGGGACGTCGAAGCGCGCCTCGGTCCGCGATACCTTTCCGGTCGCCTGAAATCTACGGACCCTCCACGCTCATACCGCGCTGCCGCGAAGACTTCGCGCTTGGGACGATTCGAGTCGCGCTTTCAGCATGAGGCCGGTGCACACATCCCGGCATTGAAGCACGGTACGGTTGATCTGGCGCGCGGCGAACTGCACTACGTCGAGTCCGGCACCGGCGCGCCCTTGCTTCTGATCCATGGCGGACACGGCTCGTGGACCCACTGGATCGCGAACATCGAAGCGCTTGCGCGCTCGCGCCGGGTCATCGCTCTCGACATGCCGGGCTTCGGCGGCTCGTACCGACCGCAACCCGACTACACGATCGAACAGTACGTCGACGCGCTGATGGAAGCGATGGACAGGCTGGGCATCGCCAACGCCGCGATCGCCGGTTTTTCCTTCGGATGTGTCATTGCGGCCGCAGCTTCGCGCCAGTCCCGCAGGCTGACGCATCTCGTGATGGTCAACGCGCCTGGCATCGGACCGCCGTCGCCCGACGCCGCAGTGCTCATGCAATCGCTGACGGAACTCAGCCTGCGCAGGGGGCTCAAGGCGGGTGTCATCGAAAGCCTCAAGCGCATCCAGCTCTTCGATCATGCGCGCATCGACGAAGACACCGTGGATCGCACCCTGGCCAACGTTCGTCTCACGAAGTTCGTATCGCGCGATCTTTCCAGCGTCGCCCGCACGCAGGATTGGCTCGCCGAGATTCTGCAGCCGGTATTGATCCTCATCGGCCGGGAAGACATCCATCGTCGCTTCGGCTTGGCCGATGGACTGAAGGCGATCGCACGGCAAGCCCCGCACGCGCAGATCCACCTGGTCGAGCACGCGGCGCACTGGCTGCAGTACGACCGGGCCGAGTTCTTCAACTCCCGGGTCGCGGAATTCCTGCGTTGAGGCGTGCCGTTGGGTGTGAGGCCTGGGTCGATGGGGCTGTCGACCACCGGCGCACCAGGTAGCAAGCAGGCACCGAATGGTAGTAGATTGGCGGCCTGAGGTCCCATGATGCAGTGTCGCTGACGAGCTGCGGGACCAATCCGCGGCCCACGCCAGGGAGGAATCATGACCGCCCAATCCGCCGACCCGATCGACGACGTTCGAGTGCGTGAAATCGACGAGCTCATCACGCCGGAGCAACTGCTCGACGAGTTGCCCGTCACGCCGCAAGCCAAGCAGACGACGCGCCTCGCGCGCCAGGCGATCCATCGCATTCTCGCCGGCGGCGACGATCGCCTGATCGCGATCGTCGGTCCCTGCTCGGTCCACGATACGCATGCGGCGATGGAGTATGCAAAGCGCCTTCGCCAGGAAGCCGAGCGCCTGAAGGACGATCTGCTGGTCATCATGCGGGTCTATTTCGAAAAGCCGCGCACCACGGTGGGCTGGAAGGGCCTCATCAACGATCCCGGGCTCGACAACACGTTTCGCATCAACGACGGCCTGCGGCTGGCTCGCCGTCTGCTGGTCGATGTCAACGAACTCGGGCTGCCGACCGGCAACGAGTTTCTCGACCCGATCACCCCGCAATACCTCGCCGATCTCGCGAGCTGGGGCGCCATCGGCGCGCGCACGACCGAAAGCCAGGTGCACCGGGAGCTGGCATCGGGCTTGTCGTGCCCGATCGGCTTCAAGAACGGGACCGACGGCAACGTGCGCATCGCGGTCGACGCCATGCGCGCCGCGCGTCATCCGCATCGATTCGTCGGCGTGACGAAGGCCGGGCGCTCGGCCGTGGTCGAAACGCTGGGCAACGAAGACTGCCATGTGATTCTTCGCGGCGGGAAGGAACCGAACTACGACGCAGCTTCCGTCGCTGCTGCCTGTGCCGAACTGGCTGCCGCCGGTCAGCCGCCTCAGGTGATGATCGATGCGAGCCACAGCAACAGCCGCAAGCAGCATCGGCTGCAGATCGACGTCATGCAGGATGTCGGCCGTCAGGTGGCCGCCGGCGACCGGCGCATCTTCGGCATCATGCTCGAATCGAATCTGGTCGAAGGGCGTCAGGATCTCGTGCCGGGGAAGCCGCTCACGTATGGCATGAGCATCACGGACGCCTGCATCGGCTGGGATGAAACGCTCGGGGTGCTCGATGTGCTGGCGGAATCAGTGCGTCAGCGACGACTCAAGCTCGCCCAGGCAGATTGAACGGCCTCGGGCCTCGCGGACTGGCTGCGAGCATCAACGCGTGGAATCGGCCATCCACAGCATTTGCTGCGTCTGTGCGAGGAGGCGCCCGGATTCGCTCCACACCGCACTGAACTGATCGACGTAACCCGCCGCAGCGAGACTCGCTCGCGTATCGATCAGGCAGTAGCCCTCTCCGGCGTCTGCGTAGTCCGCGGCATTTGCGCGGAAATACACCGAATAGGCCACCGTCGACACCGGCACCTGCCCCGCGAGCCGAATCCAGGGCGAGGGAAACGGGGTGTCGCACATGGCCGTGAGGGCAATCGCATCAAGCGGGCGCGGCTGCGCGTCGCGAATCCAAAGCCTTGAATCCATCGTCTCGGCCTGCGAGAACAGCACACCGCTGACCGCCCGGAACACATACTGGTCGACCCAGGCCACGGGCGTGCGCGGATTGTCGTAGACCGGCACCCGTTCGGGGGCGGGCACCGTCGGAAACGAAGCATCCTGCAGCACGATGCTGTTTCGGTCCACCGTCATCGTCACCTGAGCGTGCGCGCAAATGCGGCCCTTTTGCCAAACCTCGGTGCGCCAGAATCCGACCGAACGGTTCTGCCGCAGCGGATAGACACGGACCTCGAGCAGATCGTCGTCCATCGCCCCCATGAAGAGCGCATCCAGTGCGAGCGGTACACCGCGCACTTCGTTCACCGAGGTCGCACCCTTCAGCAACAGGGCGGCGATCCAGCCCCCGAAGGGCCCGATGGCGTTGCGATAACGCTCGCTGGCGCGACAGACGAATGCAGCAGCCGCACCATGCGGTGCGGGCTCGATTCGATCGAGTTGGAGGGAAGCATCGAGTGGGTGCATGACGTTCTGGTCTCTTGTTAGGGATGGGTCGACAACAGTATCCGAGGCAACGCAATGTACGCGAAGCCGACGACGATGGCGACGCCGATCAGGTTGAGCAGGAAGCCCGCCTTGCACATCTGCGGGATGGTCACCTGCCCCGTACCGAACACAATGGCATTGGGCGGTGTTCCGACGGGCAGCATGAACGCGAGGCTGGAGGCAAGCGTACAGGCAAAGACGAGTGTCATGGCATCGATGCCCAGCACCGGAGCCAGGGCGGCAAGGATCGGAATCATCGTGGCGACCTGGGCCGTATTGGACGTCACCTCGGACAGAAACGTACTCGCCGCCACTGCTGCAGCCAGCACAGCCCACAGCGGCCAACCCTCCAGTCCGCGTGCCTGACTGCCGAGGAAGTGGGCGACGCCCGTGGCCTCGATCGCCGCGGCCAGGGCGAGTCCGCCGCCGAAAAGCACGAGTACACCCCACGGCAAGGTCTGGGCCGTGCGCCAATCCATTGCGCAGCGGGCGGCGCCGCGCTCGACGGGTAGCATGAACAACGCCAGCGCGGCCGCGACCGCGATCCCGGCATCGGTCAATCCGCGCAGTGGGCGCGCGCCATCGATCTCCCAGCCGACGAGCAGGGGACGCGTAATCCAAAGCAGCACCGTTGCGCCGAATACCCAGAGCGTCACCCGCTCGCCGCGCGCGAGCGGCCCGAGTTCGCGCCACTGGGATGCGATCCAGTCGCGCCCTTGCGGCTCCGCCGAGAGCCGGAACCGAAACAGGACCCTCGTCAGCAGCCACCACGTCAGCGGAAGGAATACCACGACCACAGGCAAGCCGATGGCAAGCCACTCGAAGAACGACACGCTGCGGCCATACGTCTGTTCGATGAAACGCACTGCGATGCCGTTCGGCGGCGAGCCGACGATGGTCCCGACACCGCCGATGGACGCCGAATAAGCAATCGCCAGCAGGAGCGCGAGCGCGAAGTTGCGGTGATCAGGATCGACGCCACCCGCCGGGGTCGCGGGTTTCGCATACAAGGCGATCACGGATTGCGCGATGGGCACCATCATCGCGGCTGTCGCCGTGTTCGAGACCCACATGCTCATGAATGCAGTTGCCGCCATCATGCCGGCCACGATGCGCGTGGGACGATCACCGACCATGCGCAACGTCGCGAACGCGATGCGCCGATCGAGCCCCCAGCGTTGAATCGCCGCCGCGAGAACGAAGCCGCCCAGAAACAGGAAGACGACATCCGATCCGTAGGCGGACGTGGTCTTGCCGATCGATGCGATGCCGAGCAACGGGAATGCGACGACGGGGAGCAGGGCGGTTGCTTCGATGGGCACCGCTTCGGTCATCCACCAGACCGCCATCCAGCACATCATCGCCAGCGCACCACGGCCCGCCGAAGATAGTGCATGCGCGGCCCCGTCGGCGGCCGCATAGGTTTCGGGCAGGAGCGCGTAGCAGATCACGGCCGCGAGCGGTCCGCCCCATCGACCCACTCGACGAACGATCACAGCCAGATCGTGATCCGCTTCAGGCATCTTCGCGTGAGTCGCTTGGGATCGATCAGGGGATTCGTCCGTCGATGACGCCACCGTCGGCGATCAATGCCTGGATGCGCTCCTCTGACAAGCCGGCATCGCGCAATACATCGATGCTGTCCTGACCGAGTTTCGGCGCCCCGCGTACTTCCGCGCGAGGACTGAAGCTCGTCTTGTTCGGCAGCCGCATGTTGCGGACTTTGCCTTCCGTCGGATGCTGCAGGCTTTGAAAAAAGTTCGCGTCGGCCAGATGCGGATCCTCCAACAGCGATTCGATCGTGTTGTAGGGCATCGCCGGCACGTCGAGCGCGTCGAGGATCGCGACCCACTCGGCCGTGGTCTTCGCCTTCATGCCTTCCGCCCGAATGGCGAAATATTCCTTGACGTTCTCGAAGCGCGCAGCGACGGAACTGAAGCGCGGATCGGTCTTCAGCTCGGGACGCCCGATGGCTTCGAAGACACCGAAGGCCTGATCGTTCGTGTTGGCCGAGATGCAGATCCACGAATCCCTGGTCTTGATCGGAATGGCATTCGGATCCATCAGGCGCGGATCGCCCATTGGGCCGAGCGGCGGATCGAACGTGTTGAGGTACATATGCTCTTCCAACACGAACTTGACCATGTTTTCGAACATCGGAATCTGGATCGAAGCGCCCTCGCCCGTCACGCCGCGATGGTAAAGCGCGAGCAGGATCATCTGCGTTGCGATCAGGCCCACCGTGCGATCCGCCATGACGATCGGCAGGTACCTCGGCTCTCCGTACGCTTTGTGATTGAGCCCGGCGATGCCTGCCGAACCCTGGATGATCGCGTCATAGGCGGGCTTGTTTCGGTAGCGCCCGTCCTGGCCGAAACCGAACATGCCGACGTAGACGATCTTCGGATTGATCGCCTTCACGTCTTCATACGCGAGACCCAGCCGCTTCATCGCGGGCGGGCGAATGTTCCAGACCAGCACGTCGGCGGTCTTCAGCAGGGCCTGCAGCGCCTCCTTGCCCCCGGGCTTCTTGAGATCGAGGGCAAGCGAGCGCTTGTTGCGGTTCAAATGCAGAAACTTTCCCGACATGAGCGGCGTCACGCCGCGACCTGCAATCGTTCGCGCGATATCGCCCCCGGGCGGCGCCTCGATCTTGATGACATCGGCGCCGTAGTCCGCCAGCATTTGCGTGCAAAGCGGGCCGACCACCACCGAGGTCATGTCGACGACGCGTATTCCTTCGAGGGGTGACTTCATGGCGTGCTCCGGTTGCTCGTTCTTCCATTGTCTGCACGGGTCGGTTCGACGAAGCGAACCGCGGCCCACCGCAGCGGTCGATCCGTTTCGCTGCTCGTCATCTTGCCTTCGATCCGACCGCCCGTGACGCGCCCGGTGTAGTCCATGCGTATGCCGTAGTCGGCCCGCTGCTGGTGCAGGAGCACGAAAGACAGATGATCACCACGCAGCGTGACGTTGCGCATTCGAAGTCGATGCTCGCCGAACGACACGAGGCCCGTCACCCGCTGGAACTGCTGGTTCATGTCGAGACGGGCTTGCACCGTGCGGCCTTCGTAGTGCAAGGGAATGCGCCAACTTCCCGCCACCTTGGCAGGCACGATCCACAAACGCAGGATGCTGGCCGTGCTCGTATCCACTTCGTCGGCTTCCCACTCGCCCATATCGAACGCGTTGGCCACGATGCGCGTGCCCGGGGCAAGGGCGAGCAGGCTCGGCCTAAGCCGCAGGTTGAGCTCCGGCAGCAGGTACAGCGCCACGACACTCGCCGAGCGCAAATCCGTCTTGAAGATATCCTCGACGTGGAACCGGGTGCGATCCGACACGCCCGCCTGGACGGCACGCGCTTTCGCAAGCTGCACCATCTCGGGATTCAAGTCCACGCCCACCCCGCGTGCGCCGTGCGACTTGGCTGCGGCAATCACGATCCGTCCGTCGCCGCAGCCCAGATCGATGACCATGTCGTCGGCGCGGACCTGGGCGAGGGCCAGCATCTTCGCAACGGCCCGCTCGGCGGTCGGCACCCAGATCACGTCCTTGCCCGCCTGACCCACATGCGGCTCGAATTGCCCGGCTGCCATCGCGGCAGGTGCGAACAACATCACACCCGAACAAGCAACCGCGATAGAGAAGCGTACGAGATCACGCATGCCGCTGGCCAAAAGGGGAGACGAACTTCCAGGTTCTCGCCGGAACGAATCCTGGGCACGAGGGGGGAAAATATAGCACGCAAACATCGTTGTTCCGGGTCAACCCTCGTCCGCCTGCGGCCGTTAGTATCTGCGTGCCGTGCACCATCGTCCTCGCCCAACTCCGCCACTTCGACTCGAACGCAGGGGGTTTTCACGGGTACCATCTGCTAACATTGGCTGCTCAGGGAAGGCTTGCCAATTGAAAGTATTCGATCTGCTGTGCGCCAACGAGCACCGTTTCGAGGGCTGGTTTTCCTCGGCAGCGGATTTCGACCAGCAACGCGAAAGGAGCATCATCGCTTGCCCGATGTGCGGTGACACGCACGTCGTGAAAGTGCCCGCGGCGACGTACGTCAACACCGGCGTCAGCGACCGCAATCCGAAGCAACAGGCCGAAGCCCCGACGGAACTTACACCTGAGCAGACGCAGTACGCCAACCTGCGCTCGGCCATGCTCGCGAAGGTGGTCGAGTACGTGGTCAAGAACACGGAGGACGTCGGCAAGGAGTTCCCGGAAGAAGCCCGCAAGATCCACTACGGCGAATCCCCCGATCGCAAGATCCGCGGCGTGGCAACCGTGAACGAAGTGACCGAACTGCGCGACGAGGGCATCGAGGTCGTACCGCTGCCCGTCACCGTCCCCGCCGGCCGCAGTCACTGAGTCGGCCGGTTCCGTCGTCGCGCGCAGATCGATTCGAGAAACCAGGGAGTCGGGCAGGATGGCTCGGGAAGATTACGCGGCAACGCATCGATTGCGCGTGCGCTGGGCCGAGGTCGACATGCAGGGCATCGTCTTCAACGGCCACTATCTCACCTACTTCGATATCGCCGTCACCGAGTACTGGCGACAGATCGGGCTGCCCTACCCGCAGGCGACCGCCGAAACCGGCGGTGAACTCTACACGGTCAGATCGGTGGTCGAATATGCGAGTCCTGCACGCTACGATGACGAGATCGACCTGTACATCCGCTGCAAGCGCATCGGGCGCAGTTCACTGACTTTCGTCCTCGAGATCTGGCGCAGCGACGAAGCACTGGTCAGCGGCGAACTCGTCTACGTTCACGCGGATCCGCAAACCCGCAAGTCGGCACCCTTGCCGCCGGGCCTGCTCGCAGCGATCGAACGCTTCGAGCGTGTCGCACCCGCTCGCAACTGAGCAGCACGCTCACCACCGTTTCGCAATTCGCTACCTCGGATCCAGCACCAGCCGGGAGCCCGGACGGGTCGCTCCGTCCACGTCGCGCAGCTCCGCTTCGAAGCGGCCCGATGCCGGATCGATCCGAACCCAGCCATAGACGAATGCCGCACTTCCCGCATCGGTGTACAGCCGGGTTGGATTCAAACTGGAATCGAAGGGCAGCTTCCCCGAACCTCGACCGGCGCGCAACGGGCCGACGTTGATCTCGTGAAAGTCGATGGCGCCGTCGGCATTCGGGTCGTAGCTGAAGACGTTCGAGTAGTGCTTGTCGCCGGTCAGGAAGACGACGTTGCGGATCCGTTTCGTCAGGATGTGCGAGACGATCTGTTTCAGTTCGCGCCCGTAGCCGTAGGGATTGTCCGCAGTCACGCTTGCCCATGCATCGCGGTAGCCATGCCCCTGCGGATCCTTCTCGTTGCCGCCTTCGACGGACAGCGGCACGCTGCTGACCACGATCTTCCAGGTGGCGTCCGATTGCTCCAGGCGCTCGAGCAGCCATCGCTTCTGCGCTTCGCCGAGCATGGTCTTGGGCGACTGGTCGCTATCGACTCGATAACGGGGGGCACGGTACGAGCGCGTGTCGAGCATGATGACTTCAGCATGCGCTCCCCAGCGCACGCTGCGGTAGAGTCGACGTTCGAAGCTGCCGGACGCATCGGGTGCGACACGAATCGGGTTGTACTCGAACATCACCTGCCGGCCCGCACGAAACAACTCGGGATTGAAGAACACGGACTTGCGGCGGCCGCGAGGATCCTTCGTCGTGCTCCAGGGCATGAACTCCCCTCGCGGCCGCGAAGGATCGCCCTGGCTCAGTCGGGCATCGCGTGCAAGCTCCTCTGCGTTCGGGCCCTGCACCAGCTCCGGCCCGCCGCTGTCGTTGACGATTTCGTGATCGTCCCAGGTCGCGATCATGGGCGTCGCGCGCAAGAAGGCGTCGAGACGATGATCGCTGCGATGGTAGTGCCAATCGCGCCTGAAGTCGTCCACCCCGGCAACGAACCCCGGCCCAGGTTTCGGAATCTGGTAGTCGTTGCCCTTGGGATATTCACGATCGGGCGCACTGCTGCCGATCGGTCGATCCGAATAGATCATGTCCCCCAGTGCGAGAAACAGATCCGCCCTTTCGGCCAGCATGGGCTTGAAGATCGGCCAGCCGTCCACCGGCAATCCGACATCGGCTCGCAGGCGGCCATACCCCTGCCCACCGAGATCCGCGCCGAAGAGGAGCGTGAGCGGTGCCCGAACGCCATCCCCCGGCGCCGTCGTGAAGACACCCCGGGCCGGCAGGGGGCCCTTCTCGTCGCGCAGGCGATAGTGATAGCGCGTGGACGCCATCAGACCATTGAGCGTGGTCTGCGCGGTCAAGCCGGTCGAATCGCCGACAATGACCGGCACACGCTGGTGCACCTTGGCGAACTGCGCATCCAGGGCCACTTCCAGCTGATAGGTGCCGCTGCGCTCGGGCCGCACCCAGACCACCGCCCCATCGGGGCCGACATCGCCCGAAGCCAGGAGCTGCGCTTCTGCCTGCGGCGTACAGAACATGGCAGCCGCGAGGGCCACGCCGCCTAGGACGCTCGTGAACCGGCCTGCAGCCGGGCGCAAGGAAGGCACGTTCACGCATGCCCCTTGAGACCGTCGCTGCTGATCGCGAGCCCGGTCAGTGTTCGGTCGGCATAGGCGAGCCGCCAATCGAGCATTTGACGCGCGTACTTCAGGGCGACCGGCTGATAGCGCGCTTCGTCAGCCACATTGTTGAGCCAGTGCGGATCGGCCTTCAAATCGAAGAGCAGCGGCGGCAGTTCGGCGAAGTGAACGTAGGCGTAGTCGTCGTCGAGCACGCAGGCAAGCGACGTTGCGTCGGGATCGATGCCGAGCGCGGCAGCAGCCTTGCGGCTCGCCATGTCGCGGAAGTCGTACTCGTAACGTGCCGCCTTGCGCCAGCGTCCGGGGACTTCGCCCCTGAGGAAGGGCATGAGCGTATGGCCGTCGAACTGATGCGGCAAGGGCTCTCCCAGCCAATCGAGGATCGTCGGCAACACATCGACGTTCTCGGTGAAGACATCGAACTTGCGGCCACGCGTGCCATTCGCCGCCGCTCGCGGATCGCGCACGATCAGCGGAATGTGATACGACTGCGGGAAGTAGCCCCGCTTCGACACCATGAAGTGATCGCCGAGCTGCTCGCCGTGATCCGACGTGAGTATGACGAGCGTGCGCTCGTCCTGACCGGTCGCGCGCAGCAAGTCGAACACGCGCCCGAGGTGATCGTCGACCTCGGTGCACAACGCGTAGTAGGCGGCACGGATCTTTGCGATGCCTTCCCGATCGATCGCCGAGGCGAGTCCGGGCCAGTGCCGCACGGCATTCGATGCCTTCACGTGGTCCAGAAGCAGATGGGTCAGCGGGTGCACGCGTTTCTCGGCCGCGAGGTCCGGCGCACGCAGCGGGGCCGGCATCGCGGCCGGATCGTACATCGCATCATAGGGCGCCGGCGCCATGAAGGGGGGATGCGGCCGGTACGTGCCCAGATGCAGACACCACGGTTCGTCCCGGCGGATGCGGATGTAATCGAGGGCGGCATCGATCGACCAGGCCGTCTCGCTGTGCTCCTTCCTGATCGGAGACGGGGCGAGCCTCAGCGATTCGTCCGTTCCCTTCGGGGGCTGGAAGATGTCGACATACTTCTTCGGGATGTCGTAGCCCAGTCCGGACAGATAGGCCATGTAGTGCTCGCGCTCGCCCTCGAAATCCCGCACGATGTTCCAGCCTTCGGCGATCGTGTTGGTCGTGAAGCGCGGATCGTTCGAGTGCGCCACGCGCGGATCGGGTACCGTCGTCGTGTAGCCGATGAGCGCGGGCTCGTAACCGGCCTCGCGCATGAAGCGCGACATGGTCTTGCGATGTGCGGCGGTCGGCGTGTCGTTGGTGATGACCCGATGATTCATCAGGTACTGGCCCGTGAGCATCGATGCCCGGCTCGGACCGCACGGCGAGCTTTGCGCGTAGTGCCGGGTGAAGGTCACGCCTTCGGCAGCGAGCCGATCGATGTTCGGCGTTCGCACGCAGGGGTGCCCCAGGGCCCCCAGGGTGTCGCCGCGCCATTGATCGACGACGATGAGCAGAACGTTCATTTCCGGTCTTGCCATGATTCGTTCGTTCCTATGCAAAGCCTTGGAAGGGAAGCGCGGTGATCTCGGGTCGTGAGCAGGCCACCTGATGCTCGGGCCCGAGTGCCCGCAGTTCAGGCCGAGCCCGCGCGCACGCTTCGATCGCGTGTGGACACCGGGTACGGAACACACACCCGCTCGGCGGGTTGAGCCCGCTCGGCAGTTCGCCATGGAGCGCTGCAAGCGGTCGCCGTGCCTTCGGATCGGGCAGCGGTATGCTTGCAAGCAAGCTGCGCGTGTAAGGATGCGCGGGTCGTTCGAAGAGCGTGCCAGTGGGCGCGATTTCCACCAGCCGACCCAGGTACATCACGGCCACCCGGTCGCTCAGGATACGAACCACGCCCAGGTTGTGCGTGATGAAGAG